>OGDU01000110.1_pt1 | contig 83415 bp, 72 predicted proteins | sample 1570371 | NCBI WGS metagenome assembly OGDU01 (sample SAMEA2581977, study PRJEB24529) | metagenome | biome: Human gut stool | place: China | collected 2011
TAATAAAATATAACAGTTATTAAATTTCTTAAAACAGGTGAAATCTCAATCGGAAGTTGTAGTAAAGGAGGTTTACAATGGGGTTTTGGATTTTTATGTTGATTATGGATTTGCTTCTTCCATTTACGATGATTGGTTTTGGAAGATATTTTATGAAAAAGGCTCCAAAGGAAATAAATTCAGTATTTGGATATCGGACTTCGATGTCTATGAAGAACAAAGACACATGGGAATTTGCTCATAAATATTGTGGTAAAGTCTGGTATATCTGTGGAATGGTTATGTTGCCGATAACAGTAATATTCATGATTTTAGTGATTGGAAAAAATGAAGATTGTGTTGGGAGTATAGGAGGAATTATCTGTGGTGTTCAACTTATTCCTTTAATTGGGTCTATTCTCCCAACAGAAATAGCATTGAAAAAGAATTTTGATAAGAATGGAATGAGACGATAAATTCAAGTTTAGTAATTAGTTAGAAAAATAGGAATTGTAGGAGGTGTATCTATATGAAATTGGCAGATTTAGTAACAGGTTCTGATGTGATAGTGTGGATTGTCTTTGGAATATTTGCTGTAATTTCTATAATTTTACTTTCTGGACACGGAAGTTGGTTCATTTCTGGATATAATACAGCTTCAAAAGAAGAAAAGGAAAAATATGATGAAAAGAAGTTATGCAGAACAATGGGAATTGGAATGTCTATTATCGCAATTCTTGTATTAACTATGGGTTTGTTGGAAAATATTTTACCTGCATTTTTTGTATATATTGCATTGGGGATTATTTTGGTTGATGTTGTGGTAATTATCATTTTAGGAAACACGCTATGTAGAAAGTAATAACTTCCAGTTGTGAAAATTGATATGACAATTACATATGGCGAGAAATTGAAAAGGAAAATTAGAAAATTATTTTGAAAGAGAGTGTCCGTAATGTAGAAAGGGGGAAAACCAAGATTGAAAAACATGAAAATAGATGCCGATGGAACAGAAATCAGAGTGATGGGCGATGTTGTTAATGAAGATGCTTACATTTCACTCACTGATATTGCAAAATATAAAAATCCAGACAATGCTTTTATCGTGGTAGCAAACTGGATGCGTAATCATTCTACGATTTCATTTTTAGGCTTGTGGGAACAAATTCATAATCCCAATTTTAAACCTATCGAATTCGATAGGTTTAAAGCAGAATCTGGAGATAATGCTTTTACATTAACACCACAGCAGTGGATAAAAGCAACGGATGCAATCGGTATCGTATCAAAATCGGGACGATATGGCGGTACTTATGCTCATACGGATATAGCGTTTGAGTTTGCTTCATGGATTTCTCCGGAATTTAAGCTTTATATCATCAAAGATTATCAGAGACTAAAGAAAGACGAAGCAGATCGGTTAGCGATTGGGTGGGATGTAAAGAGAGAACTTTCAAAAATAAACTATCGTATCCACACAGATGCAGTAAAAGAATTTTTGATAACGCCCACATTATCTCCGCAGGAAATGGCATATACATACGCTTCAGAAGCGGATATTCTAAATATGGCTTTGTTTGGAAAAACAGCAGCACAGTGGAGAAATGAAAAAGGAATAAAAGGAAAAACTCCTAATATCAGAGATTTTGCTTCAGCAGAAGAATTGGTTGTGCTTATCAATCTGGAAGATACAAATGCAGACCTGATAAGACAGGAAGTGCCTAAAATTGAAAGGTTAAAAATATTAAGAGAAAAAGCATATAGGCAATTAGAGCTTTTGAGAAAGAACCAAGATACGATTGCGGCATTAAAGAAAAATCTTATTGAAGATACAGAAACAAATGGTTGATTTCCTAAGCAAAACCGCTTATAATCTGAATCGGAATATATTGCTATTATCCACAGCTACGGAGCGGGTGTTATCAATACCGATAACAAATTGATAACATTAGCCTGTATAGGCAGGATAATATGGATAAATCAAATAATTGAAAGAAAAGCGAACATGGCAATAAATAATCTCTAAACAAAATTGATTAGTAATTGTCGAGCTTGAATGATGTTGCGAGAAAAAGAGGGAGACACACATTTGCTTGATTCATCCCCCACTTTGATGACTCAGAGGTGTGGTGAGGAGCAATGAGAAGTCCTGCGTTTGTAACGTGTTTGCAACACCATATTCCAAGAATCCAGTAAAATCAAGCCTTCCAAGTTACCTAAACGTTAATTTCAGTTACCAAAGAGATAATTTTTCGGAAAAGAGAATATCAAGAGTATATTACACCTCAGAACTTCGGTTCTGGGGTGTTTTTTGTGTGAACTATGATAAAATAAATATTATAATAAAAAGAAAACAAGTATAAGAGATAATATATTTTAATATTAATCAAAACAGAGGGAGTGATTATATGACAACTGTAAGCACCAAAAGTGGTAGAATCATAAAAGTTGTATCCAGAGAAGAAGAGAAGAGTACCTTGACAGAATCGGATAATGAAATGGACGAAAGGGCAGTTGAAGCTGTTAAGGCAGCAATAAATAAAGCGAAAATATGTAAAAAACCTATAGCCGGTTATGATAATGAAAAGAAACAGGCTTATGTAGAGTATGCAAATGGAGAAAGAAAATATATAAATATAGAAAACCTTTGATTCCTGCATTAGCGGGTACAAATGGCTTGTAAAAATACATATATTGTGATAACGTAAGGGCGTATGAATGTCAGCGATTTTTGAAGACAGGCATTACAAATAATGAATAAGAGGCAGCAAAATGGATTTTGAAAGCAGAAGACAAAGAATTTTAGACAAGATGGAGGACAATTCTATAGCAATATTGTACTCAGGCATCGAGCACCATGTGAGTGCAGATGAGTATGATTTATTTACAGCACAGGCTAACCGCAATTTCTTCTATCTGACCGGACTTAGACGTGACAACATGGTCCTTGTTCTGGATAAATGTGTAGAGCCTGCTAAGACGATGCTCTTCATAGAGGAGGCAGACCCTACGATGGAGCGCTGGTACGGCAGAAAGGTGACTATGGAGGAAGCCGAGGAAATATCAGGAATTGATGAGATAGAATATATTTATGAGCTTGAGAGCACACTGGACAGGATAATGACGCGTGAGGATGTATACACAGCATATTTTGACACGTATCGTCATCAGAAAGTGGATTTGCCGGATTACAATGTGGTAAAAGCCAATGAATTTAAGACAGATTATCCGGGAGTTGCTGTGAAGAATCTTTTCCCACTTGTGGCAGAGGAGCGTATGCAGAAGGATGAGGATGAGATTGAACTGACCAAAAAGGCAATCGCTATCACAAAGGACGGACTTTGCAATGTAATGGCTAATTTAAAGCCGGGCATGAAGGAATATCAGGCACAGGCAGACTTTGAATATATCATAAGACGCGGTGGGGCAGAGTGGACAGCATTCCCTACAATAGCCGGAAGCGGAATGAATGGAACAATGCTTCACTATGACACAAATCGTGAGACGATGGAGGATGGAACACTGGTGCTTCTTGACCTTGGAGCCAGAATAGATGGCTACAATTCGGATATTACGAGAACATATCCGGTAAATGGCAGGTTTACCGAGCGCCAGAAACAGGTATATGATATCGTGCTTGCCGCAAACCGAAAGATTGTCGAGGCTGCAAAGCCGGGAATGACTACAAAGGAATTAAATGAAGTATGTAAGGATGTGCTTGCAGACGGGCTTATGAAGCTTGGACTGATAAAGCATTCTGTAGAGATTTCGAAGTATTACATGCATGGCGTGTCACACCATCTGGGAATTGATGTGCATGACGTGACAGTTGACTCAAACAGCAGGCTTCGTCCGGGAGCAATTATCAGTGACGAGCCGGGACTGTATATAGATGAATGGGAAATCGGTATCAGGATTGAGGATGATGTCCTTATCACCGAGGATGGTGCAGTGTGTCTGTCGGAGGATATCATCAGAACCACGGAGGATATAGAGGCCTACATGGCAGAGCACAAAAAGAATTAACCGTGGTAAATGATAAATTTTACGGTTTATAATATTTTTATGTGACATAATCTGATTTATGTATTATAGTAGTGCTAGTATAGCAGTTATTTTTTATTGCTGTATGGGTGCAACGAAAATAATTCGTTCGACAGATGAAAGGAGAACAACTATGGTAAAGAAGATTAATAGCAGTGAATTTGAACAGGTTAAAAATAATAAGGCTATCATTGTTGATTTTTCGGCAGAGTGGTGCGGTCCATGCAAGATGCTTGCGCCTGTAATGGAGCAGCTTTCTGATGAAATCACAGATGTTGAGTTTTACAATATTGATGTGGATGAGAATCCGGATCTGGCAAGAGAGTATCGTATAATGAATATTCCAGCAGTTATTGCAATCAAGGGCGGTCAGGTTGCCGGTCAGCAGATTGGTCTTGTGTCTAAGGATGATATGAAGGGCTTTATAGACGGAGCTTTCTAAGAAGTAGTATTCAAAGAAGGAACTTCTTAAGAAGCGAGAATACACCTGCAGTGAGCTTTTTTTAAATATGCATGGTGTGATTCTTAACAGTTACGATGAATAGTGTAAACCGGGCAGGATATTATGCCCGGTTTTACATTTTTTACATTTAAATTAGTTCTCTCGGAAGATTTTTCCAAAGATGAATCTAACAAGTGGTCCGGCAACAAAGAGCTGCCAGAAGAAGGCCATTGGAAAGTTTCTTACGACTAGCTCACAGAATGTCGCAAATATCTGTGAATTAAAACCACCATTGAAAAGGATGGTAGCGATAAAGCTCATCATAGGACACATAAACCAGATTGAGAAGACGGAAATAGCAAGGATTATAGCAATAGGTCTGTCCTTTCCCGGTGTGACTATTTTGAAAGCACATTTTTTGGCAAGTGGTCCGGCAATGAATGTATCAAGGATAAAACCGGCAACAATCATGATAGGAAATTCGCCTAATGCGGCCTTAAAAACAAAGTTCTTCATACCGCCTGTTTCAAGGGCAATATTGTAGCATATCATGGCATAAACCATGACAAGCACCATCATGATGGTAAAAACGGTTTCCTGTAATCTGTTCTTTGGCATTTTTCTTAAATCCTCCTGTTATGTAAAATAAATATAGCTGTAACGAGTAGTTACAATAGGCTCTTGATAGCTGCGATAATTGAAAAAGGCTTGAAGTGTATACAAGGTTTCATGCACGTAAAAGCGCAAAAAAAATAGACAGAGGGAAACTTTCGTCTCGCTCTGTCTAAGCTGCAACTACCATTAATTGTCGATAGTTTATCACAGATAGAATACAAAAATCAATAGGAAGTTGGTACTATAGAAAATATGATAATAAAAGATATCGAATTTAAATTAAAAGACGGCAGAACTGCCATTTTGCGAAGTGCAAATGAAGAGGATGCCAAAGCTCTTATAGAGTACATGAAAAAGTCAACCGGTGAAACGGATTTCTTACTGAGGACACCGGAAGAATGTGAGACACAGACCATCGAGCAGGAGATTGATTTCATAAATAGCTGCAATTTGTCGGATACACATACTCTGCTGGTTTGTGAAGCAGATGGAAAAATTGCCGGAAATTGCATGGTCTGGTGGAATAAACGCGCGAAAACCGGACACAGGGCAAATGTGGCAATTGGTTTGCTGAGCGAATTCTGGAATCAGGGGATCGGAACGAGAATGTTCCGGGAAATGATAAAAATAGCAGAAAGCAATCCGAATATATTGCAGATGGAATTGGATTTTATTGAGGGCAATAGCAGGGCGAGAGCACTTTATGAGAAGATGGGCTTTAGGATAACTGGCATCAAATTTAATTCTATCAGACAAAATGACGGAACCTTGTGCAATGAGTATTCAATGATAAGGGAAATTAGTAGATAAGCAAACTTTTTATAAAAAGCCACAATATGTATTTTAGCGAGTACCAGAGAGTTTATACCTTGTAAACGTTTACTATTATGTTATACTGTAATCATTGCCGGGCATACTAATGTGTGAATGTGAACGGTAAACGGAAAAAGTAATAAGAACAGCAGGAGAATGATTTTATGCTGTATCATAAATAAAAATGAGGTGAAAATCGTGCTTAAAGCAGAAAACTTAACTTTAAACGTAGATGATGAGGGCGGAAAGAAATGCCTTCTGAATAATATATCATTTCAGGTAGAGGACGGAGAAATGCTTGTCATCACCGGACCAAACGGAGGTGGAAAATCCACTCTGGCAAAGACCTTGATAGGTATTCAGACACCTGACAGCGGAAAGATTATACTTGACGGACAGGATATCACAGAGCTTGACATCAATCACAGGGCAAATGCGGGAATAGGCTTTGCATTCCAGCAGCCACCTAGATTTAAGGGAATGACCGTCATGAAGCTGCTCAAGCTCGCCGCAAAGGATGAGCTTTCAGACAAGGAGTGCTGCGACCTTCTCACTGCGGTAGGACTCTGTGCAAAGGATTACATTTACCGACAGATTGACGGCACGCTCTCAGGTGGAGAGATGAAGAGAATTGAGATTGCATCAGTGCTTGCCAAGGAGCATTCGCTTTGTATATTTGACGAGCCGGAGGCTGGAATCGATCTGTGGAGCTTTTCAATGCTCATACAGAAATTCGAGGAAATCCATACTGAGAAAAAGCAGAGCCTCATAGTGATTTCACATCAGGAGAAAATCATAAATATGGCAGACCGCATCATGATAATTGATGGCGGAGAAATCAAGAAAATCGGCACAAAGGACGAGGTGCTGCCTTATCTCAATGGTGTACAGAAATGTCACAAATGTGCAGAGAGACTGGAGGGAAGAGCATAATATGGTAAAGCTTGACAACGTAACAGAGGGCGTATTGGACGTCATAAATGATAATAAATTCAGTCAGACCGGTGCCTTTAATCTGCGTGAAAACGGCACATCAATCTGCCACGGAGACAGCGAGCACATCAAGATAAAGAAAAAGACGGACAAGCCCGGTATTGATATCTATATTGATGGAAAGACGGACGGAGAGGCTGTCTATATCCCTGTAGTGCTCAGCAAATCAGGCATGACAGACCTTGTATACAACGACTTCTATGTGGAGGATGGTGCAGATGTAAGGATTGTGGCAGGCTGCGGAATCCATAACAGTGGCTGCAACGAGAGCAGACACGATGGAATCCATACATTCCATGTAGGTAAAAATGCAAATGTCCGATATGAGGAAAAGCACTACGGCGAGGGAAACGGAACAGGCGCGAGAGTGCTCAACCCTGTAACAAATATATTTGTGGGTGAAAATTCTGTTTTCACGCTCGATACAGCACAGATAAAGGGTGTTGATTCTACAGTACGTGAGACCAATGTGGAGCTTGGAAAGGACGCAAAGCTCTATGTCACAGAGCGTCTCATGACAGATGGAGAGCAGAAGGCGGAGTCGAACATCGAGGTACAGTTAAATGGAGAGGACAGCTCTGCGCAGATTGTTTCCAGATCCGTAGGAAAAGGAAACTCAGTCCAGACCTTCCATCCGAATGCTATCGGCAACAGCAAATGCCAGGCTCATATCCAGTGTGATTCTATCATCATGGATCATGCAGAGGTCGGTTCAATCCCTGAAATCAGGGCAAAAAATATCGATGCAGCTATCATCCATGAGGCAGCAATCGGCAGGATAAACGACGAGCAGCTTCTCAAGCTCCGTACACTCGGACTTACAGAGGAAGAGGCAGAGGAAGTTATCATACAGAATTTCTTAAACTAAATCAGGCGTAAATAGAAACCCCGGAGAGTGATATTGATATGCTATCAAAGCATACAATACGCTCCGGGGTTTATATTATGCGAATTATCATTAACTTGCAATCTTGACATAAACAGTAAACAACAGTAAAATAAAATCAAAACAGTAAACAACAGTAAAAGACAGTAAAACAAATTCAAAACAGTAAACAACAGTAAAAATTGGAGGCTGATATGCAAAATCCATTCACGCTTACATTTGGAAGAAGTCCACTGGAGTCGGTAGACCGTCCGGTACAGATTAATGAGATAATTGAGAATTTTACAGCGGATACAATAAATCAGCAGATGTTTATAATTACCGGTGTGCGAGGCTCGGGAAAAACAGTAATGATGACAGAAATTTCGCATAAGCTAAGAGAAAATGATGACTGGGTGGTTATAGAACTCAATCCGGCAACGGACCTGTTGTCTGCAATGCTTTCAAAATTGAATAGTGATAATATATGTGCGGGACTTATAAAATCGGCAAAGCTCGATTTATCATTTTTCGGTTTTGGAGTATCTATAGAGGGGACACAGCCGATTACAGATGCAGAGACAGCTATTATAAAGATTTTGGAAAGGCTTAAAAAGGGAGGTAAGAGACTGCTTATTACGATAGATGAGATGACAAATAGTGAGTACATGAAGGTTTTTGCAGGAACCTTCCAGATATTTGTAAGACAGGAGCTGCCTGTATTTCTATTAGGAACAGGATTGTATGAAAATATAGAGGAGCTTCAGAATGAGAAGAGCCTTACATTTTTGTACAGAGCACCTAAAATCCAGCTCAAACCATTAAATAACGCGGCAATAATCAATAAGTATAAGACTATTTTTAACATATCTCCGGAGAAAGCAGCACAGATGGCGGGACTGACCAAAGGCTATCCTTTTGCATTTCAGGTTTTAGGGTATCTGACGTGGAACAATGATGGTGATTACAATGGCATTTTGGGCGAGTATGAACAGTATCTGAGCGAATTTGTATATGACAAAATTTGGTCGGAGCTTTCTCAGAAGGATCGCATAGTTGCAAAGGGGATTGCAGATATAAAAAGCGGAAAAATAAAAGAAATCAGGGATGCAATTGGGATGGAGACAAACGAATTCAATCCGTACCGTAAGCGCCTTATAAGAAAGGGAATTGTATCGGGAGAGATACGGGGATATGTGTATTTTACGCTACCGCTTTTTGAGGAATATGTGATTGAAAATTATTAAAATGAGCACAGGTTCAGCAGATTATAATAAGGAGTCAAAATGAAAGCGTATTATCATCTACCGGGATTGTTTGAATTTTATGAATTATACAAAGAATTTCTCCCACTGTACCGCAAGCACCGGGAATATTTCTATGACTGGTGCGACATAGGCTCAATATACGGTGCACCGGCAGACTGCATATGGGGCGGAGGCCGCGTCGGTTTTGGTGAGCACGATTCGAAGGAAGTGCTTAAGCTGATGCAGGAATATGGGATATCCGCGAGACTTACCTTTAGCAATTCATTGCTTACTAAGGAGCATCTTGCTGACAAAAAATGTAACGAACTGTGCAGGATATTTGATATAGGCAGAGATAATGAGCGAAGCAGGGGCTTTGGAAACGGCATAATCATCTACTCAGATATTCTGCTTGATTACATAAAAGAAAACTACCCTGACTTTTATTTTGTGTCTTCAACCACAAAGGTTCTGACGGATTTCTGTGAATTTAAAAATGAGCTAAACAGAGAGGAATTCCGCTATGTAGTACCGGATTTCAGGTTGAACAAATCATTTGACAATCTGAAAGCACTATCACAGCATCAAAAGGATAAAGTAGAATTTTTGTGCAATGAGTGCTGCTGGTTTGGCTGCACGGACAGGAAGAAATGCTACGAGACGGTTAGCCGCAAAAATCTGGGCGAGGATTGCCCGGAGCACTATTGTACTGCACCTGATGCTGGGCAGGGATATCTCTTTTCAAAGGCGATGGAAAATCCGGGATTTATCGGAATAGATGATATAAAAAACACTTATCTGCCGATGGGCTTTAGCAATTTTAAAATAGAGGGCAGAGGGCTTGGAAGTGCCATGATACTGGAATTTCTGCTCTACTATATGACGAAACCACAGTATCAGATACATGTCAGAGAGCACATTTATCTCGATAATATGCTGGATTTATTTTGAAATATAAAAACTATACATTAACGACAATAGAAAGCGTGATTTTCAAAAATGAATATTAGAAGAGCACAGGAAAAAGACATACCAAGACTTATAGAATTGTTAGAGCAGGTGCTTTTGATCCATGCCGATATCAGACCGGATATTTTTATTTCGGGAACGACAAAATATACAAATGAAGAGCTTGCAGAAATGATAAAGGACGATACAAAGCCGATATATGTTGCGGCAGATGATGACGATGTATGTATGGGATATGCATTCTGCCAGATAAGACAGCAGCCGTTTTCCAACAATATGGTGCCGTTTACATCACTTTTCATAGATGATCTGTGTGTAGATGCAAAGACCAGAGGAGCGCATATCGGAGAGCAGCTTTTTGAACATGTAAAGAATGAGGCAAAGCGTCTCGGCTGCTACGAGGTCACTCTCAATGTATGGAGCGGAAACACATCTGCTGAGAAATTTTATGAGAAGATGGGGCTTAAGACAAAGGAACGCCAGATGGAGTATATTTTAATGTAAAATGTATGTTGACAAACACAAAAAGGAGTGATAAACTTTAAACAAATTTAGCGAGATAAAGTATTAAATCGTTAAAGAAGTGAAAACAGTTTAAACAGTTTCGACAATTTAATAATTTGTAAACCGTTGAAGCGGAGATAACGGCAATGATGCCTTTACAGAGAGCCTGTGGTGCTGAGAATCAGGTGTGAAACAAGTTGTCAAATGGACCGCTGAGGGCGCAGTCAAATGGATTTATCATTCATACAGATATCCAGAGTATTCTGCGACGTGAGGGCATACGTAATTTGCCCGGGATATGTTGGTATCCTGCCAAGCGCACGAGCTTTATCGTGAATTCAAGGTGGCACCGCGGATAGTTAAGATTATTCGTCCTTGACAGAACTAAAATTCTGTCAAGGGCGTTTTTTAGTGAACAAAAAAGTACAGTGGAGCAGGTGGATCTGCATGCTCGCATGCAAGGACACATGCGAACACTGGACAGTACAACATAAAGCGAGAATTGTAGCAGCGCAAGCTGCGGAGAAGCCTCGAAGAGGCGAATTCGAGTTGTATGTTGTACGTTTTGTTCACAGCAGAAAATCAAAGCTGTATGTTGTACGTTTTGTTCACACAAACACAAAATTTGGAGGTAAGTATATGAAAATTTCCCCTACACTGACCGAAGTTAATGAAATAGCAAAAACCGGGAAGTACGACATTCTTCCTGTAAGCTGTGAGATATTATCAGATTTTATCACACCTATAGAGGCTATGAGGATACTGCAGAATGTTTCAACACATTGTTACCTTCTTGAATCAGCACAGGCAAATGAGGCATGGGGAAGATATACATTTTTAGGATATGACCCAAAGCTTGAGATTAACTGCATAGATGGACATATGAAGCTTGGAAAGCTTTCGGTGGAGACGGATAATCCTTCAGAGTACATCAGACAGATTCTTTCAGAGTACAAGAGTCCGAAATTCGATTATCTGCCATCTTTTACAGGTGGCCTTGTAGGTTATTTTTCGTATGATTATCTGGGATACAAGGAGAAAAGCATCAGAGAAAAAGCAAGAGACACAGAGGATTTCAAGGATGTTGATCTGATGCTTTTTGATAAGGTAATAGCATTTGACAATCTGTGCCAGAAGATAATACTAATCGCAAATATGTCACTTGATGCTCCGGAAACAGGCTATAACAAAGCGATTGTTGAGCTAAAGCAGCTTAGGGAGCTTCTGATGCACGGAGAGAAAAAACAGAATATGGGTGGCAAGCTGCTGGGTGAGGTCACACCGCTTTTTGAAAAGGAGCAGTATTGTGAGATGGTCGAGAAGGCAAAGCACCATATCAAAGAGGGGGATATTTTTCAGATAGTTTTATCCAACAGATTGAGCGCACCGTTTGAGGGAAGCCTTTTTGATACCTACCGCGTGCTTCGAACGATAAATCCTTCGCCGTACATGTTTTATTTTTCGGGAACCGATGTGGAGGTTGCGGGAGCATCTCCGGAGACACTTGTGAAGCTTGAAAATGGAGTGCTTCATACATTCCCGCTGGCAGGCACGAGGCCGAGAGGTGCCACAGTAGAGGAGGACAAAAAGCTTGAGGAAGGGCTGCTTAAGGATGAAAAAGAGCTCGCAGAGCACAATATGCTTGTGGACCTTGGAAGAAATGACCTCGGAAAGGTAAGTAAATTCGGAACTGTAAAAGTTGAAAAGCTTCATTCTATAGAGAGATATTCACATGTCATGCATATAGGCTCGACAGTGCGTGGAGAGATAAGAGAAGAGTACGATGCACTCGATGCAATAGAGGCCGTGCTCCCGGCAGGAACACTTTCAGGTGCGCCAAAAATCAGAGCGTGCCAGCTCATCGGAGAGCTTGAGGACAATAAGCGGGGCATTTACGGAGGCGCGATTGGATATATAGATTTTACCGGAAACATGGACACATGTATTGCAATCCGTATTGCCTACAAGAAAAACGGTAAGGTTTTCGTGAGAAGCGGAGCGGGAATAGTTGCGGATTCAGATCCTGAGAAGGAATTTCAGGAGTGCATAAACAAGGCAAAGGCTTCTCTTAAGGCACTGGAAGTCTCACAGGAGGTGGAAGAATGATTTTACTGATTGATAACTACGACAGCTTTTCTTACAATCTGTATCAGCTAATCGGCGAGATAGAGCCTGATATCAGAGTAATCAGAAATGATGAGATGACAGTTGAAGAGATTAGGGCTTTAAAGCCTGACCGCATCATATTATCACCGGGACCGGGAAGGCCTGAGGATGCGGGAGTGATAATAGCTGTGGCAAAGGAGCTTGGAAAGGAAATCCCAATCCTTGGCGTGTGCCTCGGCCATCAGGCGATATGCGCAGCATACGGTGCGACAGTCACATATGCAAAGGAGCTCATGCACGGAAAGCAATCGGATGTATCGTTTGACACAGAAAGCCTTTTATTCAAGGGTTGCCCGAAAAAAGCAAAGGTAGCACGTTACCATTCACTTGCTGCAGATGCGGACACGATGCCTGATTGCCTAAAGATTACAGCCACTACAGATGATGGTGAGATCATGGCTGTTGAGCACAAGGAATACCCGATATACGGTGTGCAGTTTCACCCGGAGTCAATCATGACACCGGACGGAAAGCAGATGCTTAGTAATTTTATCAAAGCTTAATTGAAAATTGCAGCGTTTAATGAATTTATATATTAGTTGTTGAATTGAAAACAAATAGCAGAACAAAATCATAAACAAAATTATAAACGAAATATCATCGGAATACAGGAGGACATAATCATGATCAAAGAAGCCATAGTAAAAATCGTAAACAAAGAAGACCTCACATATGACGAGGCATATGCAGTGATGAATGAGATCATGGGCGGTGAGACAACACCAACCCAGAATGCAGCTTTTCTTGCAGCTCTTTCCACAAAGAGCGCAAAGGCTGAGACAACAGACGAAATCGCAGGCTGTGCAGCAGCAATGAGAGAGCATGCGGTACAGGTGAAAACAGGCATGGATGTGTTCGAAATCGTAGGAACAGGCGGAGACAATGCACAAAGCTTCAACATTTCAACAACCTCTGCACTTGTTGTGGCAGCAGGAGGCATGAAGGTGGCAAAGCACGGAAACAGGGCAGCCTCCTCATTATGCGGCACAGCAGACTGCCTTGAGGCGCTCGGTGTCAACATAGACCAGAGCCCTGAGAAATGTGTAGAGCTTTTAAATAAAGTCGGCATGTGCTTCTTCTTTGCACAGAAATATCACACATCAATGAAGTATGTCGGACCTATCAGGAAAGAGCTTGGTTTTAGAACGGTATTCAATATTTTAGGACCGCTCACAAATCCGGGTTCACCGGTCATGCAGCTTCTCGGAGTGTACGATGAGTATCTTGTAGAGCCGCTTGCACAGGTGCTTGTAAGTCTCGGAGTAAAGCGCGGAATGGTAGTATATGGCATGGATAAGCTCGATGAGATTTCCATGAGTGCACCGACAAAGGTATGCGAGATAAAGGATGGATGGTTCAGAAGCACAGTAATCTCACCGGAGGATTTCGGCTTTGAGCGCTGCACAAAGGAGAATTTAAAAGGCGGTACACCTGAGGAAAATGCAAAAATCGTACGTGATATCTTAGGCGGACAGAAGGGACATAAGAGAAATGCGGTACTTATGAACGCAGGCGCATCACTTTATATCGGAGGAAAGGCCGACAGCATGAAAGAGGGTATCGCGCTTGCGGCAAAAATCATTGATTCAGGAAAAGCACTTGAGACACTCGGTAAGCTCATCGAGGTAAGCAACAGCTAAGCACACAAAACAGGAAAGGATAAGCGATGAATATTTTAGACCAGCTTGCAGAATATTCAAGGCTTCGCGTGGCAGAGGACAAGAAAAAAATAAGCCTTGAGGAAATGAAAAATATCGCGATTCAGACGAAAAACGAAAAGCTTTGTGATTTTGCATTTGAAAAAGCACTCAAAAAGGATGACTTGAGCTTCATATGCGAGTGCAAGAAGGCTTCGCCGTCAAAGGGGCTTATAGAGCCGGATTTCAGATATCTTGAAATTGCAAGGGAATACGAGGCGGCAGGTGCGGATTGCATCTCGGTACTGACAGAGCCAAAGTGGTTTTTAGGCTCGGATGAGTATCTTAAGGAGATTGCGAAAACGGTTTCGATTCCGTGCATCCGAAAAGATTTTACGGTTGATGAATATCAGATATATCAGGCAAAGACACTCGGTGCCGCTGCGGTGCTTTTAATCTGCTCCATACTGTCAGAGGTGCAGCTTGGTGAATACATAAAAATCTGCGACAGCCTTGGCATAAGCGCCATTGTGGAGATACACGATGAAAAAGAGGCAGGGATGGCGGTAAGAGCCGGTGCCAGAATAATAGGTGTAAACAACCGCAATCTGAAGGATTTTACAGTTGATACAGCTAACAGCAAAAAGCTGCGCGACCTGATTCCCGATGACATCATATTTGTATCGGAAAGCGGTGTAAAGAGCACAGATGATATCAGGGCAATACGTGAAATCGGAGCTGACGCAGTGCTTATCGGAGAGACGCTGATGAGAGCGGACGACAAAAAAGCTAAGCTTGATGAATTAAGAGCAGGCTGATAGCGGATTTCATAATATCATTAAACAATATCACATAGATACCATATATACATCAGAAGGGAAAACATCATGACAAATCCAAACGGAAGATTTGGTATTCACGGAGGACAGTACATTCCTGAAACCCTCATGAATGCCGTTAAAGAATTAGAAGAAGCATACAATTATTACAAAAACGATCCTGAATTTAACAGAGAGCTCACAGAGCTTCTCAACGATTATGCAGGAAGACCATCGAGACTGTACTACGCCCAAAAGATGACAAAGGATCTCGGTGGAGCAAAAATATACCTTAAGAGAGAGGATTTAAACCATACAGGAGCGCACAAGATCAACAACGTATTAGGGCAGGCACTTCTTGCAAAGAAAATGGGCAAAACCCGCCTGATAGCTGAGACCGGAGCCGGTCAGCACGGCGTGGCAACAGCAACGGCCGCAGCCCTTATGGGTATGGAATGTGTTGTATTCATGGGCGAGGAGGACACAAAGCGTCAGGCTCTCAATGTATACCGCATGCGTCTGCTCGGAGCAGAGGTTATCCCTGTTACATCAGGTACAGCCACATTAAAGGATGCCGTATCGGAGGCAATGAGAGAGTGGACCAAGAGAATTTCGGACACACATTACTGCCTGGGCTCAGTTATGGGACCACATCCGTTCCCTACCATCGTAAGAGATTTCCAGGCAGTCATCTCAAAGGAAATCAAGGAGCAGATGCTTGAAAAGGAGCACAGACTGCCTGATGCGGTTATCGCATGTGTGGGTGGCGGCTCAAATGCCATCGGAAGCTTTTACAACTTCATAGAGGATGAGGGTGTAGAGCTCATCGGCTGCGAGGCAGCAGGAAGAGGAATAGATACATTTGAGACTGCAGCCACAGTAAATACAGGCCGCATTGGTATTTTCCACGGCATGAAGTCATATTTCTGTCAGGATAAATACGGACAGATTGCTCCGGTTTATTCTATTTCTGCAGGACTTGACTATCCGGGAGTCGGACCGGAGCACGCATATCTGAACGATATCGGAAGAGCAAAATATGTACCGGTAACAGACGATGAAGCGGTAAATGCTTTTGAATACCTCGCAAAGACAGAGGGAATCATCCCTGCAATCGAGTCATCACATGCAGTGGCATATGCCATGAAGCTGGCGCCTGCAATGGATAAGGACAAGATAATCGTTGTTACTGTTTCAGGCAGAGGCGACAAGGACTGCGCGGCAATAGCAAGATACAGAGGGGAGAATATTTATGAGTAAGATAAGAAGTGCGTTTGAAAACGGCAAGGCATTTATACCATTTATCACCTGTGGTGATCCAAATTTAGAGACAACTGCAAAAATCGTAAGAGAAGCTGTTGCAAACGGCGCAGACCTTATAGAGCTTGGTATTCCATTCTCTGATCCTACAGCAGAGGGACCTGTAATCCAGAGCGCCAACATAAAGGCACTTGCAGCCGGAGTTACAACAGACAAGGTTTTTGACCTTGTGAGAGATTTGAGAAAAGATGTCACAATCCCTATGGTTTTCATGACATATGCAAATGTGGTTTACTCATACGGCGCAGAAAAGTTTATCAGTACATGTAAGGAAATAGGCATTGACGGACTCATTCTGCCGGATATCCCATATGAGGAAAAGGAAGAGTTTTTACCACTCTGCGAGAAATATGATGTGGACCTTATTTCATTTATCGCACCTACATCAAAGGATCGCATTGCGATGATAGCAAAGGAGGCAACCGGCTTCATTTATGTGATTTCAAGCCTCGGAGTCACCGGTACAAGAAGCGAGATTAAGACAGATCTGGCTTCAATAGTCAAGGTAATCAGAGAAAACACAGATGTGCCATGTGCTATCGGTTTTGGCATTTCAACACCCAAGCAGGCAAAGAAGATGGCAGATATCTCGGATGGTGTCATTGTGGGCTCTGCCATCATCAAGATAATCGATGAGTATGGTGAGGCTTCACCAAAGTATGTCGGTGAGTATGTTAAAGCAATGAAGGATGCGCTGTAGAGGCCTTGTATTTTTATGTATGTAAAGGAGATTTTCTAAGGAAACTTAAAATAATATTATAAAATCAGAAAAATGACTTTTATACCCATATTTCAAAAATAAAATTTATGAAATATGGGTATAAAACTTGAAAAACGAATATATTAATTATATAATAAGTGCAAATAAGACAGTTCAGAGGGAGGAATATCAGGATGCTGTGTCAATTTTCTTTTAAAAATTTTAAATCATATAAAGAAACAACAACATTCGATTTTCAGGCAACATCTATTCCGGAGTTTTCAGAATCGTTGTTAAAAAGCGAGAAAGCAGATGCACTTCTTCCCGTAGGGGTTATATATGGTCCGAATGGTGGCGGGAAAACCAATCTGTTACTAGCTCTTTCATGTTTGATTTCTACAGTGGTTAAGCCAATATATGAATTGGAGAAGGCAAGAGAAAAGATTATTATTCAGCAGAAGATAAGTGCGGCACCATTCTATTTTAATGAAATATCTAGGAAAATGCCGACAGAATTTGAAGTGTATTTCCGACAGGGAAAAAATGAATACAGGTACAACTTATCAATATGCGGGGATGACATTGTTGAAGAATCTCTGTATTGGAAATCCATTGGTGGAAAGAGAACGGGTATGGTTTTTGATAGGGAAGGTGCTGAAATTACATTGGGTGCAAGCATCAATAAAGCGAGTATTAACCGCTCGGTAAACCCAAAGATGCCATATTTATCTTTTCTGGCAATCAACTATGATATACCGGTAATTGTGGAAGTTCAGAAGTGGTTTGAATCATGCATTGTCAAAAACTATGCAAATCCAATTGCAGACAGACAAATAATGTTTTCTGATGATGAATCATATCGAAAGAGAATTGTTCGTGCACTAAATGATGTTGATATTGATGTATCAGGTTATCGGTATGATGAAGAAAATCATGAACTGTATACGCAGCGTATGATAGAGGGAAAAATTTATGAATTAAGTTTTAATGATGAGTCAGATGGAACAAAGAAAATGATCGCGGCATTACCTGTGATTTTGTTAGCACTGCAAGAAGGCCGGCTGGTGATTATTGATGAATTGGATGCAAAATTGCATCCTAAGCTGCTTCGTTATGTAATTTCATTGTTTAAGAATAAGAATGTAAACAAAAAGGGAGCGCAGTTACTTTTTACTTCCCATGATATGACAACAATGAAAAATACAGTTTTCAGACGGGATGAAATTTGGTTCGCGGCAGAAAATGAAAGGCACGAAAGTGAAATATATTCCCTATATGAAATCAGAAGAGAAAACAATGAACGAGTAAATAGTACTGCAGCCTATGATAAACAATATCTGGAAGGGCGTTATGGTGCAGATCCATATCTTACAAATATGCTGGCAGGAGGAGATTGGCAATGAGTTTAAAACCTCCGAAGAAAAGTGATTTAGGAAAGAGTTGGATGAAACCGCGACGAGATAAGAATATATTGATATGTCCAGAGTACCATTTGATAGTAACAGAAGGAACTGAAACAGAACCACAGTATTTCGAAGCAATCAGGACAATCATAAACAGTCAGTATCGAGATAAAATTCAGCTTGACATTCATGGTGCAGGAGACAATACGCTTAGTCTTTTGGATAAGGCAATGAATCTGGTCATGAACAATCCGAATGGATATAAGCATGTCTGGATAGTCTATGATACTGATGATTTTCCGGCAAAACGCATCAATAAAACAAATGAATTATGCATTAATATGTCTACAGAGGAAACACAATATCATGCTATCTGGTCAAATCAGTGTATTGAACTTTGGTTTTTGCTTCATTTCAGTTTTGTTCAGTCAGATATTCATAGAAGTGATTACTGGCCAAAACTATCTGAATGGTTAAAGAATATTGGACAGGGAGAATATTCAAAGGGAAGGGCAGATATGTTCCAAATTCTGAGACCTTTCATGGATTTTGCAATAACAAATGCTGAACGCTTGGATGCAATGAATGAAGGAAAAACTCCTGCAAGTTCAGCTCCAGGCACAAAAGTACATGAATTGATTAAACACTTGAGACCATATTTAAAAATCGGATAGGATAGGAAGAAGGAACAAGTAAAATGATGCAGCAAAAAGAAAGATTAGAAAAACAGCTTGATTTCATCAGAGAAATCGACAAGGAAAAGGAGATATTCCGCCAGACTTATTTAGCCGATGCAAGCCGCAAGGAAAATGATGCGGAGCATGCCTGGCATATGGCTATCATGACCATGCTCTTGAGCGAGTATGCCAATGAGAAGATAGACGTGCTAAAGACAGTAGGAATGCTTTTGGTACACGACATAGTAGAGATTGACGCAGGAGACACATATGCCTATGATGAGGCAGGCAAGGCCACACAGCATGAGCGTGAGCAGAAGGCGGCAAAGCGTATATACGGACTCTTGCCAAAGGAACAGGGCGAGCCGCTTTTAGAGCTGTGGGAGGAATTTGAGGCGCAGCAGACACCGGAAGCCAGATTTGCACGCACCATGGACAATATCCAGCCAATGCTCCTAAACGATGCATCGGGCGGGCTTTCATGGCGTGAGCACAGTGTAAAGCTGTCGCAGATACTCGGCAGAAATAAGCGCACAGCACTTGGCTCAGAGAAAATCTGGGATTATGCGTTTAACAATATCCTGAAAAAGCATGTTGAGAGCGGAAACATCATAGATGATGAGGGCGTCTTCTCTGCGGAAGCCGGTGCGTGTGCAAAAGCCAACGAGAGTAATGGACGGTAATAATGATTTACTGAAAAATCCTTTGAAAATCACGTATAATTCTATTGTAGACCGTCGTCTTGTATGATATACTTTACTGGATTAAATCGGTGAACTAAATATCAGGTAACTATTCAAGGCTGCTTAAATAGTTACCTGACAAGTATATTGAGCTTCATCGAAATCCACAGAATAAAACACACGGAGGAATCAAAATGAATATTGTATGCTTAGACCTTGAGGGAGTATTGGTACCTGAAATCTGGATTGCATTTGCAAAGGAGACAGGCATTCCTGAGCTTGAAAAGACAACAAGAGATGAGCCGGATTATGATAAGCTCATGAACTATAGAATAAATATTTTAAAGGAGCATGGACTCGGATTAAAAGAAATCCAGGAGACAATCGCAAAGATAGATCCAATGCCTGGCGCAAAGGAGTTTTTGGATGAGCTTCGTTCAATCACACAGGTAATCATCATCAGTGATACATTTTCACAGTTTGCAGGCCCGCTCATGAAGAAGCTCGGCTGGCCGACAATCTTTTGTAACGAGCTTGAGGTTGCTGAAGATGGCGAGATTACAGGCTTTAGAATGAGATGTGAGCAGTCAAAGCTTACAACTGTAAAGGCACTGCAGTCTATCGGATACGATACCATCGCAAGCGGTGACAGCCACAACGATTTAGGCATGATACAGGCAAGCAAGGCAGGCTTCCTTTTCAGAAGCACAGATGCCATCAAGAAGGACTACCCTGAGCTTCCTGCATATGAGACATATGATGAGCTGCTTGCAGCTATTAAAGCAGCATTATGATTAAAGGGTCAAAAGGTATCATCGATGCATGCTTGCATGCAATTCGATGTATACCTTAGTGACCCGCACTACACCGAGAAAGTAGCAATTTGCTGCGGGGACGCAGGAAATTAGCGGATTTCGAGGTGTAGTCAGATTACGGGAATGCGTAGCATGTAGTAATCTGATTAATCATAAATGAGGGGCAAAATACTTTTTGCCCCTTTAATCATAAATATAGTTGATAAACAGCTTCCCACATGATATTTTGGAGTGGATACATCCACCTGTACATGTGGGAAGTTTCTATATATTTATGTCATGCAAAATCATATGAAAGAAGGTAGAGTGCAGATGTATACGGTAACACACATATATGAGGCTGATTTTGGCTGTGAGGAAAGAGCAGACGGCGCAAAAGCAAAATGCGTGGTTTATCTCGAGGACGAAAACGGCAGACAGCGTCATGTAGAGGTTGAGGATGAATGGCTTACGGCAAATGGGATAGAAGAGGGAAGCAGCTGGAAAGAAAATATAACAGATGAAGCCTGAATCATAAACTATGGGATTAATTATGTGATTAGAGTATGTGAATAAATTTTGTGTTTAGATGCATATTGTGTATTGACAACAGTACAAAAGGTGCTATAATAAAATCAACATATGAACAATCATTCATATGTTCAATGAAAAACGTACAGTAAAATAATAATTCATGAAAATAAGGAGAACACCACTATGAAGAAGACTTACAAAATCGATGTAGACTGCGCTAACTGCGCCAACAAGATGGAGGATGCCGCAAAGAATACAGCAGGTGTAAAGGATGCTACAGTCAATTTCATGACACTCAAGATGAACGTTGAGTTTGAAGAGGGACAGGATGCAAAGGCGGTTATGCAGGAGGTTCTTAAGAACTGTAAAAAGGTAGAGGACGACTGCGAGATTTTCTTATAAATTGCCGGGCGCAGGAATGACAAATAATATTATTTCAATGCCTGCGCTATAGTAAGGGTGATTATCAAGAGCTTATAATGAATGGAGCTATGGCGTATGAATAAAAAGCAGAAAAAAGTACTTGCGCGTATCATAATCGCAGCGGTACTCATGATTATATTACATTTCATACCGGTTAAGGGAATTATCAGGTTCCTGCTTTACATGGTGCCTTATCTGGTTATAGGATACGATATCCTGAAAAAAGCATTTAAGGGAATCAAAAACAAGCAGGTATTTGATGAAAACTTCCTGATGGCGGTTGCCACTGTAGGTGCGATAGCGGTTGCACTTTATGAGAATGGTGACTATACAGAGGCTATAGCCGTTATGCTCTTCTACCAGATAGGAGAGCTGTTTCAGAGCTATGCAGTCGGAAAGAGCCGTAAGAATATCAGCGAGCTCATGGACATCAGACCCGACTATGCCAATATTGAGGTGGACGGAAAGCTCACCCAGGTTGATCCTGATGAGGTCGCTATCGGCTCAGTAATCGTGGTACAGCCCGGAGAAAAGGTTCCTATCGACGGTGTGATAGTTGAGGGTTCATCTACATTAAACACCAGCGCGCTTACAGGTGAGAGCGTGCCGAGGGATGCAAAATGCGGTGATGAGATAATCAGCGGATGCATCAATATGTCCGGTGTTTTAAAGATTAAAACGACCAAAGAGTTTGGCGAATCAACGGTTTCAAAGATACTTGACCTCGTTGAAAATTCAAGCTCAAAGAAATCAAAATCAGAAAACTTCATATCAAAATTTGCCAAATATTATACTCCGGCAGTCTGCTACAGTGCACTTGCACTTGCGATACTGCCGCCGATTGTCAGAATACTTTTCATGTCAGCTGAACCACAGTGGGGCATATGGATATACAGGGCACTTACATTCCTCGTAATAAGCTGTCCGTGCGCGCTGGTCATCAGTATTCCGCTCAGCTTTTTTGCAGGAATCGGAGGCGCCAGCCGCGAGGGTGTTCTTGTAAAGGGCTCAAACTATCTTGAGACCTTATCACAGACCAGATACGTTGTATTTGACAAGACCGGCACCATGACAGAGGGCGTTTTCGAGGTGGCAGGAGTCTACGACAATACGCTCGATAGAGAAAAGGTGCTCGAGTACGCAGCACTTGCAGAGAGCAGCTCATCGCATCCAATCAGCAGGAGCTTACAGAAGGCATATGGAAAGGGAATCGACAGAACCCGCGTGACAGACGTTGAGGAAATCAGCGGCCACGGAATCACCGCAAAGGTAGATGGCGTATCTGTAGCGGCAGGAAACTACAAGCTTATGAAAAAGCTGGGCTTAAGCTACAGTGAAACTGACAAGGTCGGCACCATAGTCCATATCGCAATAGACGGCAGCTATGAGGGCTATATCCTTATTTCAGATAAGATAAAACCAACCTCAGCGGCAGCAATAAAGGCATTGAAAAAAGCCGGAATAAAAGGTACAATAATGCTTACAGGCGATTCGAGGACAGTAGCCGACTCAGTAGCGGCAGAGCTGGGAATTGATGAAGTATACAGTGAGCTATTACCGGGGGATAAGGTGGCAAAGGTGGAGGAACTGCTCGCAAGAAAGGGCAGCAAAGAAAAGCTCGCCTTCGTCGGAGACGGAATCAACGATGCACCGGTGCTCTCAAGAGCAGATATCGGAATTGCAATGGGCGCCATGGGCTCAGATGCAGCAATCGAAGCCGCAGATATCGTCCTCATGGATGATGATCCGCTAAAGATAGCAAAAGCAATAAAAATATCGCGCAAATGCCTGCGAATAGTATATGAAAACACATACTTCGCAATAGGCATCAAGCTGATCTGCCTAGTGCTCGGAGCAGTCGGAATAGCCAATATGTGGCTCGCAATATTTGCAGACGTAGGAGTAATGGTGATAGCAGTGCTAAATGCAATCCGCGCATTATTCGTACACAAGCTCTAAATGCATAGAGCCAAAAGAGCAGATATCAAAGCATGATGAAACTACTATATAAAAAATACCAGACAGAATGCACCCAAGAGGTGCACTCTGTCTTTCGCGTATAAAGAAGTTACTGTTCACACGAAAGTGTGACAGTAACAAAAGACAATTAAACGGCAATAGCTAATAAACAAAAGCTAAGTAAATTCCTGCAGTGCCCTTACACGCATCCGGACCAGCCCCGTAACTGCGAAGGCACTGAGCAGTTACGCTCCCGCCAATACGACGCGTCCATACCCTTCAATGAGCCAAAACCAAAGGGTGCTTGCAGAAATTGCATGTGACATCGCGAATATGGAGATATTTAGAGTCTGTTGGAATTATGTCAAAACACAGCAATGTCCGTGCATGGACGTACGGACAAGGCGTTAGCGCCACGGACGGCGCTAAAAGCCGGTTGCGTCCTATAGCCAAAACCTAAATCATAATTCCTACAGAGTCTTAATATCGCAATACTGAGCGAGGGCACATGCAATTTATGCCGAGCACCCGCCCCATAGCCAATAAAGTAAAAATAACGCAAAAATAATGAAAAAATAACGCAGAAAGGACACCACACCATGAGCGAAAACATAAATGAACAGATAGAATGCTGCGACTGCAACGAAATCCACGAAGACCTTCTGAAAATAGTAAATGATACAATGCCTGAGGAAACCGAGCTCTACGACCTTGCAGAGCTTTTTAAGGTATTTGGCGACTCCACCCGGATCAGAATCCTCTTTGTGTTGTTTGAAGCGGAGGTATGCGTCTGCGACCTTGCAAAGGTGCTCAACATGACACAATCCGCCATATCACACCAGCTTAGGATATTAAAGGCAAACAAGCTCGTAAACAGCAGACGTGAGGGCAAATCAGTGTTTTATTCACTTGCCGACGGACATGTGCGCACAATCATTGCGCAGGGACGCGAGCATATCGAGGAATAATACAGGGAGGAATACACGTGACAGAATTAGAAGAATACTATAACAAATTCAACGAGGAAAAGCGCCTAAACAGCCGTCACGGCAGGGTAGAGTTTATCACATCCATGAAGTATATACACGATTGTCTTGGCAGCCTGATGAATGAGAAGCAGCTTGATCTTCGCTCACAGATTAAAATCCTGGATGTCGGTGCGGGAACGGGCAGATACTCAGTGCCTCTTGCCGAGGAAGGCTATGATGTGACAGCACTTGAGTTAGTTAAGCATAACCTCGGCAGACTGAAGCAAAAGAGCGATAAAGTAAAGGCATACCAGGGCAATGCCACAAAGCTTAAAAAGTTTGGAAACGATGAATTTGACCTCACACTCGTATTCGGACCGATGTATCATCTGAAGTCGGCGGAGGAAAAGCTTGCTGCATTGAATGAGGCAAAAAGGGTGACAAAACCGGGTGGTTACATACTTGTGGCATATATTATGAATGAGTACAGCGTGATAACCTATGCCATAAAGGAGAAGCATATAAAAGATGGCATAGAGGGCGGAATGCTGGATGAGAGCTTCCATTGTACAGAAAAAGCTAATGATTTGTACAGTTTTGTCCGATTAGAAGATATAGAGGCATTAAATGCACAGGCAGCCCTTACACGCGAAAAGATAATAGCAGCCGATGGCGCAGCAAATTATATCAGACCATTTTTGAATGCTCTTGACGAGGAGGAGTTTGATATGTTTGTACAGTATCATCTTTCAACATGTGAGAGAGCAGACCTGATGGGAGCAAGTGCGCACACGGTTGATATTCTAAGGGTATGATTTTTTGAATAAAGTCTGTTATTATGACGGGGTATGCCGGAATAATAACATAAAAGTATAATATAACATATCAAATACAACACAGTATAAGATTACATATGAGGAAAAATTATGAAAAACAAGGGATTAAAAATTCTATTATGTGTGCTTTTGGTTTTATGCATTATTATGGCGGGAGCACTCATAGGAAAAGAATATATTGGAGATAATATAAAGGAAGCCGCTAACCGGAATGGTGTGGATGTAGTTAAAGACACATCGGATACCGGAAAAGCAGAGGATAACGCAGTTGACAGTACGGCAGAAGGTACAGAGAGTACACAGTCTGATGCAATCAAAGCTGAGGCAACAGAAGCGGATAAACAGCAGCCACAGATGTCAACCATAGTGATTACGGCTACAGGAGACTGTACACTCGGTAACAATCAGGAGCAAAGCTATGACGGCAGCTTTAATTCCTATTATGATTCAAAGGGACAGGACTACTTTTTCGGCGGTGTGAGAGATATTTTTGAGGCTGACGATATGACACTCATCAATCTGGAGTGTGTGCTATCGGATGCGACGGAGCGCGTAGAAAAGCGCTGGAACCTTAAGGGAAAGCCTAGCTACATCGGAATTATGACAGGCAGCTCCATCGAGGCCTGCAGTCTTGGAAACAATCACACATACGACTATGGTCAGGCTGGACTGGACGATACGAGAAATGTGCTCGACAATGCCGGGATAGTGTATGGCTTCAATGATCATACCGGTATTTACGAGACGGCTGATGGGACAAGGATTGGAATAGTGTCGGTCAGCCTTTTGTCACAAAACGGTGACCGAGAGGCATATATCCAAAACGGTATAGCGCAGCTTCGTGAACAGGGAGCGGCGATAGTTATCGCATGCTGTCACTGGGGCATAGAAGGCGACCATTACCCTAATGACTATCAGCAGGCGGCAGCACATCGTATCATCGATTGGGGAGCAGACCTGGTAGTCGGAAACCACCCTCATGTACTGCAGGGGATGGAGGTCTATAACGGCAAAATGATATGCTACAGTCTTGGAAATTTCTGCTTCGGAGGCAATAAAAATCCGGCAGACAAGAACACGGCGATTTATCAGCAGGCATTTACTCTGATAAATGGTGAATTGCAGCCGGGCATAGATGCGCAGATTATTCCATGCACCTTAAGCAGCGTAAGCTCATACAATGATTTCAGGCCGACAGTGGCTTCGGGCGAAAAAGCTCAGGAGATATGCAATTTAATGAACACATATTCACAAAATTGTAGTAATATAGAGATTGATAGGCTTGGAAAGCTGCATGTAAATTAACAGTAGGTAACTATTCAGAACCACTGAGAAAAAGAAGGTACTGAACAGTTACGATTTTTTAACGAATTAAGATAAAAAGCAGTCATGCAACAAATAGCATGTACCATCATACAAATATAGTAAGGGAGCAAAGAGCAATATGTATATGTGGAGAGAGCGCAGTAAAGAAGAAAAGCATGAGGATGTAGTAAATACAGGCCTGCTGCCGCTTGATGTGGTAGAGGGATTTAAGATACGTCCGGGCTTTTTCAGAATGTACGGAGCGTGCGTGGCATCGAACGGAGTGAGCTTTACCATCAATTCCCATGGAGCAACAAGGTGCACTCTTTTATTGTTCAAGCCACAGGCATCAAAGCCGTATGCGAGGATTCCGTTTCCTGATTCATATAGGATAGGAGATACCTACTCCATGCTTGTTTTTGATATAAAGCCGGATGAATTTGAGTATGCATTTTCGTTTGACGGACCATATGAGCCGGCAAAGGGACTTTTGTTTAACGAGGAAAATGTCCTTTTAGACCCATATTCAAGAGCGGTCACTGGACAGCGAAAATGGGGAGAAAAGCCGGAGGGAGACAAGGATTTTGAGTACAGAGCCAGAGTTGTAAAAAGCAGCTTTGACTGGGGCGACATAAAGCAGCTTGAGCAGCCCTTTGAGGATCTTGTGATTTATGAGACACATGTGAGGGGATATACAAAGGATAAGTCCTCAGGAGTCAGCGCACCGGGCACATTTGCCGGATTGAAGGATAAGATTCCGTATCTGAAGGATCTTGGAATAAATGCAGTGGAGCTCATGCCGATTTTTGAGTTCGATGAGATGGAGAGTGCGAGGGTGGTTGATGATGTACAGCTCTACAATTACTGGGGCTACAACACAGTATCGTTTTTTGCACCGAATACGAGCTATGCCTTCAACGAGGAGCACAACCACGAGGGAGACGAGCTGAAATCGCTGATAAAGGCTTTAAAGGAAAATGGCATAGAGGTCATTCTTGATGTGGTGTTCAACCATACCGCTGAGGGAAATGAGATGGGACCGTGCTTTTCCTTCAAGGGTATAGACAATAACGTGTACTATATGCTGACACCGGATGCACACTATTACAATTTCAGTGGCTGTGGAAACGTTATGAACTGTAATCATCCTGTTGTGCGCAGCTTTATCATAGACTGTCTGAGGCACTGGGCTATTGAGTACAGAGTGGATGGCTTCAGATTTGACCTGGCATCCATTCTCGGAAGAGACCAAAACGGTGCACCTATGGCCAATCCGCCGATTCTTGAGTCGTTGGCATTCGACCCGGTACTTGGCAAGATGAAGCTCATCGCAGAGGCCTGGGATGCAGGTGGACTTTACCAGGTGGGAAGCTTTCCGTCATGGAACAGATGGGCTGAGTGGAACGGCAGATACAGGGATGACATGAGAAGCTTTTTAAAGGGCGATGACGGTATGGCGGGAAATGCCATCACACGTATCACCGGCTCACGCGACCTTTATAGCCCGGAGAGCAGAGGACACAAGGCATCAGTCAATTTCATGACCTGTCATGATGGCTTTACACTGTATGACCTTTACTCATACAATGAAAAGCACAATGAGAAAAACGGCTGGAATAACACAGACGGAGACAACAACGGACATAGCTGGAACTGTGGCGCAGAGGGTGAGACAGACGATCCAAATGTAAACGGACTTAGAAGGCGCCTTATAAAGAATGCATTTGCAGCGCTTTTGTGCAGCCGTGGCCCGGCGATGTTTTTTGCGGGCGATGAGTTCTGCAACACCCAGTTTGGAAACAACAATGCGTATTGTCAGGACAATATCATTTCATGGCTCGACTGGAGCAGGCTTGAGGAATTCAAGGAAATCCATGATTTCGTGCGTCATATGATTCAGTTCAGGAAAGAGCATCCTATACTCAGAAAGATGACAAAGCCTTCATCCTGCCAGTTCCCGGAAATCAGTGTGCACAATGGTACGCCGTTCAATGCCTCGACCGATTACAAGACAAAGCTCATCGGCATCATGTATGCCGGAAGAAATGAGGAGGACACGGAGGATGATATTGTATTCTATTGCATGAATGCATATTGGGAGCCGCTTGTGATGCAGCTTCCGGTGCTTCCGAACGGAAAACACTGGCATGTGGACACCAATACCAATGCAGAGTATTTTGACGGAGAGGACTTCACGGCAAAGACGGAGCTTTTGGGTGTCAACACCATAAGAGTTCCTGCGAGAACCACGATAATACTTGTGGCAGAATAACAATAAAATCTGCAGCCCGGCACACATTGTGATATGTGTACAGGGCTGTTTTTCGTTACAGTTTTGGCTTAGACTGTAACATTTCCCCCTTTCATTTTTCAATATATTTTATGTGACATTTGCATCAGCAGCCGGTGATGGTTGTGAAGTGATACCGGAAGGCCTTGTATATATCACATAATCAGTTGTGAGTTGGACAAATTTCGTCTGTGAATCCAAGAAAATAATTGGGTGTGACACCAAAAATTGTACTTAAATGGCAAATGACAAAAATGTCAGGCACTCTACGACCTGTCCTGTAGCCTGAAATAGTTGATTCTGCACAGCACATGATTTCAGAAAGAGCCACGTTGGTCAAGCTGTGGAGCCTCATCAGATAATCAAGCCTGTCAGGCACAGTTGTGCTAATGGTTGATAGCTGCCTTTCTTGTAAAAAGATATTTATTTCATTCATAAACAAATTGTAACACAATAATCGTAGAAAGCAACAAATATCTGAAAAAATACGAAAAAATTAGAAAACTTAAAATTACAATTTTAAATCCAGCCACCATCAAAAGTGATTATTTGTCCTGTGAGGTAATCAGGTGCAGTGATGACGGAGTAAGCCATATCTGCGACTTCATCGGCTGTGGCAAAGCGTCCGGCAGGGATTTCATCGGCCAGCTCAGCGCGTTCTGCCTCATTAAAGCAGCGGTTCATATCGGTATCTATGACACCGCAGGCTATGGCATTTACCGGAATATGCGATGGCGCAAGCTCCTTGCCGAGGGCCTTGGTAAATGCATTTATACCGCCCTTGCAGGCTGAGTATGCCACCTCGCAGGATGCTCCGACATTGCCCCAGACAGAGGAAATCTGTAGTATACGGCCGCATTTATCAGCAACCATATAAGGGCTGACGAGCTTTGTAAAGTTGAAAACACCGGTCAGATTTATCGCCACGATATTGTTCCATTCATCCGGGGACATGTCGCTCAGCAGCCCGATATGAGATATACCGGCATTGTTAATGAGCACATCTATATGGCCGAAATGGGAAATGGTTTTTAAAACCATATCCTTGGCAAAGTAAAAGTCTCCTACATTTCCGGTGTAGCATAGCACCTCGATTCCGTAGGCACAGTGAAGCTCATCAGCCAGAGCTTTTAGCCTGTCAGATGAATTGCGGCAGCAAAGTGAGAGGTTATAGCCACAGGAAGCCAGCTTTTTGGCAATGGCGGCACCGATACCGCGTGAAGCTCCGGTTATTATAGCCGTTTTATTTATGTGATTTGTCTGATTTGTCATGATATTCTCCTTATAATTTTCATACCTTGGGGGTTAGCCGGTCACTGCGCTGCCGGGCAGGCTTCATAGTATAAGAAAATAATTACGTGATTAAATTACAGTTCAGTCATGGGTATGATACCTCGCTGTGAGGCCGGGCACAACAGTGTAAATTTATATCATATTATACAGCATAAATCATACCATAAATATATATTATGGGGTAGACAAAATTTATACATTGTGATATTATTTAATAGTTGCAAAACGAATTGCAGACGGCGTGTGGCTCAGTTTGGTAGAGCGCTACGTTCGGGACGTAGAGGTCGCAAGTTCGAATCTTGTCACGCCGATTTATTTATGAATATATCTGAAGAGTTATCGACTATTTCATTTTAGGACACGCGTATAGCGTGTTTTTTTATTTGGTTTTTTGGGGAATCAAAGTAATATATTGCTTTATCAACAAAAAACAGTAAAATAGTACTAGTGTATTGGCTTGCTTTAAGAAAGGGACAGGAAATAGGGGATATGAATATTTTTTTACATGCATTTTACACACTAATGATTTTGCATTTTACATTTCCCCATTACTATATCAGTTGTAACAAACAAAGCAACAAGTTCAAGAAAGAAATGAAAGAGGAAATTAAAATGAAAAATCGTATGAAAAAACTTTTAGTTTTAGCAACTGCTGCAACAATGATGACAGCAGCATTTACAGGATGTGGTTCAAGCTCAGACGGAGCAGACAACAATGCAGATACAAGCGCAGACAAAGGCGCATCAAATGAGAACTTAAGCGGTTCACTTTCACTTGCAGGAAGTACTTCAATGGAGAAGCTTTGTGAGGCACTCAAGGAGTCATTCATGGAGAAGAACCCTGGAGTGACAGTAACAGTTGAGTATACAGGCTCTGGTTCAGGAATCGAGTCAGTGACAGCAGGAAGCGTAGATATCGGAGATTCATCGAGAGCACTTACAGATGATGAGAAAGCAAACGGTGTTGAGGAAAACATCGTAGCAATTGACGGAATCGCAGTAATCACAGACAAGGACAACTCAGTAACAGAGCTTACATCAGATGACTTAAAGAAAATCTACACAGGTGAGATTTCAAACTGGAAAGACCTTGGTGGAAAAGATGAGGCAATCGTAGCAATCGGCCGTGAGGCAGCTTCAGGAACAAGAGGAGCCTTCGAGGAGCTTCTTGATGTAAAGGATCAGTGTAAATATGCACAGGAGCTTGACTCAACAGGAGCAGTTCTTGCAAAGGTAGGCTCAACACCGGGAGCAATCGGATATGTTTCACTTGACGTGCTTGATGATACAGTAACAGCAATGAAAATTGACGGAGTAGAGGCAACAGAGGAAAACATCGTAGCAGGCAAATATCTCCTTTCTCGTCCATTCGTAATGGCTACAAAGGGCAAGATTGACGAGCAGAACGATATTGTTAAGGCTTGGTTTGACTATGTAAACTCAGATGAGGGACAGGCAGTTATAAAGAAGGTAGGCCTTATCCTCCCTCAGTAGAAATTATCAGTCATAGTAATGATATGAAATACAGACATCGATACGAGACATCGCTAGTAAGTATAAGTATAAAAAAATACAAAATACAGACATCGATATTAGACATCAGTATTAATACATATCGACAAGATACAGGGTTTCCTCAGGAAATGGCAGGTTTCCTGGGGGATTTTTTGAAACAAGGAGTATCAAATGAAACATAAATCCATAGTAGAGAATGTTGCCAAAATAATATTCACGGTATGTGCGGTTGTGGCAATATTCGCAGTATTATCAATAACAATTTATATGTTCCTTAAAGGCGCACCGGCATTTTTCAAGGTCGGAGTGTTAAACCTCTTATTCGGAACAAAATGGGCGCCGACAGCGGCAGACCCAAGCTACGGAATATTGTACATAATCCTGACATCCATCATAGGAACAGCAGTATCTATACTCATAGGAGTGCCAATTGCTCTTCTTACAGCAGTATTTCTTACTGAGGTGTCAAACAAAAAGCTCTCAGCGGTAGTGCAGCCGGCAGTAGAGCTGCTTGCAGCCATTCCATCAGTAATCTATGGACTTTTGGGACTTATGATACTTAATCCGGTATTATACAAGCTCGAGAAGCATGTTTTTGCAAACTCAGCAACGCATCAGTTTACCGGCGGATCAAACCTGCTTGCAGCAATCATAGTGCTTGCAATCATGATTCTTCCTACGGTAATCAACATGAGCGTATCATCAATACAGGCGGTACCGCAGCAGATGAGAGCGGCATCACTCGCCCTTGGAGCAACAAAGATACAGACAATTTTTAAAGTGACGGTTCCGGCGGCAAAGTCAGGAATCATGACAGGAATTGTGCTCGGAATAGGACGTGCACTGGGAGAAGCTATGGCTATCAACATGGTAGCCGGTGGAACGGTAAGCTTTCCACTTCCGTTCAACTCAGTGCGTTTCCTTACCACACAGCTCGTCAGTGAGATGGGATACGCAAGTGGACTTCACAGACAGGTGCTTTTCTCAGTAGGCCTTGTACTTTTTGTGTTTATCATGATAATCAACCTCACCCTTATGAAACTCAAAAAGAAAGGAGCTGTGGAAAATGACTAGTATAAATGGAAAACGCCGCAGAATAGGCGATGATGTAGTATATTTTTTCATATATCTGTGTGCAGCATTATCGGTAGTGCTGCTTGCGGGAATCATCATATATGTATTTGTCAGGGGAATCGGCCAGGTAAACTTGCAGTTTCTGACCAGCGAGACATCTGTCTTAAGAGGCACTGTCGGAATAGCGGGAAACCTGCTTAATACACTTTACATTATAATAATCACCATGCTCATAGCAACTCCTGTCGGAGTGGGAGCTGCCGTATACCTGAATGAGTATGCAAAGCCGGGTAAGCTCGTATCCACAATCGAGTTTGCCACAGAGACACTTGCAGGAATACCGTCAATCATCTTCGGTCTCTTCGGAATGATGTTTTTCGGACAGACAATAGGCTTTGGCTACAGTATCCTGACAGGTTCACTGACACTGACGCTCATGGTACTGCCCCTCATCACCAGAAACACACAGGAGGCGCTTAAAACTGTACCGGACAGCTACAGACACGGAGCAGTCGGACTTGGAGCCGGAAAATGGCACACCATCCGTACCATCCTGTTGCCGTCAGCCATGCCGGGAATTATCACAGGTGTTATCCTTGCAATCGGCCGAATAGTCGGTGAGTCAGCAGCACTCCTCTTTACAGCAGGAAGCGCAGGAATGCTTCCAAAGGTTGCCAGCGGATATTTCTCAAAGATAATGCAGTCAGGTGGAACACTTACCATCAAGCTCTACCTTGCAGCGACAAGTGAAGGAAAATTCGACCAGGCATTTGGAATTGCGGTTGTTCTTCTCGTAATCGTATTCTTAATCAACATCCTGACAAAGGTGCTGGCAAAGAAATTCCAGGCGAAGTAAACAAATCAACCGGTTATTATAATGATATGAGGGTCAAAAGGTATTTTACCCCTTTAATCATAATAATAAATTAACGAATATAGTAAATAACAAATATAATGAACTAACTAAGAAAAGAAGCTTCGATTTGATATCAGTAAATCGGAGCTTCTTTTGAGTTTCATTAAGATTATTTCTTAAACAAATCTTAATGTGTTACATAATTGGATTTTAATGTTACAATTGATACAATAAGATCAACATAAAACTTCCGGAGGCAATTATGTATAAAGTATTAGTATGTGATGATGAAAAAGACATTGTATCGGCAATCAGCATTTATTTGACCAGCGATGGCTACGAGGTAATCCCGGCGCGAAACGGGCTGGAGGCGCTCGATATAGTAAAACACAATGATGTGCATCTTGTCCTGATGGATATCATGATGCCTGTCATGGACGGCATAGAGGCGATGGTGGAAATCAGAAAAATCTCTAATGTGCCGGTCATACTGCTCACAGCCAAAAGTGAGGACACTGACAAGGTACTCGGGCTCACGGTCGGAGCAGACGACTATGTGACGAAACCGTTTAACCCGGTGGAGCTGCAGGCGAGGGTGAAGTCGCAGATAAGGAGATACATGCTTCTCGGCGCAGGCAATACAAGCGTAGGAAAGCTGGTAATCGGCGGCATTGAGCTCGATGACAAATCAAAGACAGTGACAGTTGATGGCGAGGCAGCAAATCTCACACGTACAGAGTACGATATTTTGAAGCTTCTCATGGAGCATCCGGGCGAGGTGTATTCGCCGAATCAGATATATGCAAAGGTCTGGAAGGATGAGCCATACGGGACAGAAAACACGGTGGCGGTACATATCCGTCATCTCAGAGAAAAGGTTGAGATAAATCCGGCTGAGCCAAGGTACTTAAAGGTCATCTGGGGGCGCGGATACAAAATTGATGCTGAATAAAATGGAAGGTGAATGATATGAAAAAAATATCAAGAAATCTGTGGCTTAAGCTGGCGGCATTTATAGTATGCTCGGTCATGGCGGCAGGGCTTGTTGTAACAACGATAGTTGCAGTGTATACAAACAATTATGAAAGTACAGCACAGCTAAGGGATGAAATTCATGCGAATATTGCAGGAGCCTATAGCAGACAGATGGTGTACAATTATGAATCCGGTGATGACAATGCATTTTCGCAGATGATGGACGATACAAATCTGCAGGCCGCAGTGGTAAAGAGTAATGAAACATCAGAGGACAAGGTAGATGTAAAATCTGATGCAGCAAAGGTGTATTCAAGTGTGGATGAAATATCAAATCCGGATTATATTTTTAGCTACAAGGCAAAGAACTTAAAGTGGAACAGGCTATCATATCTGTGGGATGCAATGAGCGGCAGCTATGAAGAGTCAGACGCTGCTTCAAGCGATATGAACAGTGAGAGAATCAGCTCAATCATGTATTCCAAGACAAACGGGCTCTTTTATCTGTGCCTGAATGATGGTACCGCTTATGTCATTCCAAAGGTGAGGGTGATGACAGGCTTTAACGATAACAGCTCGCTTGGCTTATATAAGGCAGTTGAGAAAACCGATGAGAATGGAAATAATTACTTTGCCTACGAGGAGATGTTTACAGGCCAGTCACTCGATATTACAGGCTTTGCCGAGTGGAAAAATGTAAAGTGCTATGATGAAAAAGGAAATCATATAAAGTGTGGCATGAATCTGAGTGATGACGGCGATTCGCGCTTTGATAGTGACGGCTCTTACTACGATTATGATGAGGATATTTATTATGACAGCTACGAAATCATAAAAGTGGTGGAGCAGGTGAATGAGAGCTATGAGCTTTTACCGGATACCTTTAATATATCGGATACCGGAATTGTGTACTATCCATACACCCAAACGGAAGATAAGCCTGAGTACTATTATGTGTATGCAAAGCTTCCGCAGCAGCTTCAGGAAAAGGGCGATTACTTCAATCAGGCAGACAGCTTACTTGACGTCATGGAATTTACAGAGGCTCATTTGAGTGTATTGTTTGTCATATTTATACTTGGTTTTGTGATTACAGCGGGATATCTGCTGACAGTTGCCGGAAAACGTGAGGATTCGGAAGAAATTAAATTACGATTATATGACAGGCTGCCGTATGAGGTGATGCTTGGAGTGACAATGTTTGCAGACTTTATGGTATTTCCGGCAGGCTTTTTGCTTATAAAGCAGCTTCCGGTGGTGGCACTCATTTGTCTGGCGGCAACCATGGTTTCGCTTGAAGCAATCCTGTCAACATACGTAAGAATCAGGGCACATGAGTTCTGGAAGCATACACTGTGCTACTATGTTGTTAGATTTTTCTTAAAGCCTGTCAAAAAGCTATGCAGGATGGTATTTGCCCCAATCAGATACGGCTTTTCATGGATAGGAAGAAATGTACCGCTGTTTTTGATCAGTATGCTGGCATTCGGTTTTATATGTCTGCTTGAGCTTATAGGCTTTGGAATAGGGAGTATTGGATTTATATTCATTATAAAGCTTATAGAGCTTGCGCTGCTTATCGCATTTATCATGCAGTATGACAGGATAAGATGCGCTGCAAAGGCTATAGCAAACGGTGATTTTTCACAGCCTGTTGATACGTCAAGGCTCATGCTGTTTTTCAGAAAGCATGGAGAGGATTTGAATAATGTGAGCAATGGAATAGAGGCCGCGGTCTCTGAAAAAATGAAGAGCGAGCGCTTCAGGACGGAGCTCATCACAAATGTGTCGCATGATATCAAGACACCGCTCACCTCCATTATCAATTATGTGGACCTGTTGCAGAAGGAGGACATAGATAACGAGAAGGTACGCGAATATCTTGACGTTCTCGACAGACAGTCATCACGTCTAAAAAAATTAATTCAGGATTTACTTGAGGCTTCAAAGGCATCTACCGGCAGCATAAATGTAGAACTTGAGGAACTGGATGCGGCTGTTATGCTGTCACAGGTAGCCGGAGAATACAAAGAAAAATTCGAGAAAAATAATCTTGATTTAATTATTAAAAATGACGTTACGCCTGTCATGATTCAGGCAGATGGACGACATCTGTGGAGAGTGTTTGATAATCTGATGAACAACATCAACAAATACGCCCAGCCGGGTACGAGAGTGTATATTGACATCATTCCAAAGGACAGCGGAGCCATCATAACCTTCAAGAATGTATCAGCTACACCGCTTAATATTTCAAGCGATGAGCTTAAGGAGCGTTTTGTCAGAGGAGACAGCTCGCGAAATACTGAGGGCAGCGGACTTGGACTGTCTATTGCAGAAAGTCTCATGAAGCTCATGAATGGTACTTTGGAGCTGACTGTGGACGGTGATCTGTTTAAGGTGACTCTGGAGTTTTGAGCTTTTTAAAACAATATTATGATACCTATTGACCGTCTAATCATATTATATATTGAACTTATAAGACATAAGAAACAATAAAAGCCGGGGCAGATGCCCCGGCCTTTAAGTCATTCTTTGAGGTTTCAATTCTATATAGAACAAGATCTCTTCTTGTACCAATTTCTACATCATGCTGCTCCATATAGTATAACCCCCTCTTTATGAATATTTGAATAAAATGGATAATTTACTACCCACTTATTAAAAATCTCTTCACTTTTGGCAATTGGTTTTATGTCAATGTCATGATCCAGATTAAAGTCATATGTCATATAGGAAAGCTTCTCACCATAAGATTTAAGTTCAATATCTGACATATCAACCAAAATCATAATATCTATATCTGAGTCGGGTCTGAAATCGCCTCTGGCATACGAACCATATAAAATAATCTGTCTGACATGTGAACCATAAATTTTTTTGATTTCTTCAATGTATTGTCCAATAAGATTATACATAGCTTTTGGCATATGCTACCCCTCCTTAAAAAATAATCTTCACTCTACTATTTTATTATACCATATATTAAAAAAAATGCATTTTATATTTTACCACAAAAAGTCGGTATAAAAATCCGGGGCATCTGCCCCGGCCTCAGACTGTAGACGTGATTTAATTTCCCGATATCATCTCCAAAAACCTCTCATGAATCCGTGTATCATCATCAAGCTCCGGATGGAAAGCCAGCCCAATCTGGTTCTTATACTGCACGCCGACAATTTTGCCGTCATACTCTGCGAGTACACGCACATCATTCTTTGCTGAAGCATCAATAGCTTCCACGTAAGGTGCTCTGATAAATGTCATGGTAAAGTCAAAGCTATTGTCAAACCTTGCTGTAGCCTCAAAGCTTCCAAGCTGTCTGCCGTAGGCATTTCTTTTAACAGTGACAGGCAAAGTGCCGAAATATACGTTGTCATCGTTGCTGATATGAGAAGCTAAAAGGATAAGACCGGCGCAGGTTGCAAGCACCGGAAGTCCGTTTGCGATTCTTTCCTTAAGCTCATCAAACATATCAAGCTCACGGAGCAGCTTGCCTTGCACAGTGCTCTCACCTCCAGGCAGCACGAGTCCGTCTAAGTCACAGATATCTGATTTCCGGCGCAGCTCTACACATTCGCACCCAAGAGACTCAAGCATGCGCTTGTGCTCAATAAACGCTCCCTGAACAGCTAAAACACCAATCTTAAGTCCTGATTTCATTTTATTTGCCTCTTTTCTCCATGATTATTTTAATCTCGCTCTCGTTGATTCCGACCATAGCCTCACCGAGATCCTCAGAAAGCTCTGCGATGAGCTTTGCATCAGTAAAGTTTGTCACAGCTTTTACGATAGCGGCAGCTCTCTTGGCAGGATCGCCTGATTTGAAGATACCTGAACCGACGAACACACCCTCAGCACCGAGCTGCATCATAAGAGCCGCATCAGCCGGAGTAGCCACACCACCGGCCGCAAAGTTTACAACCGGAAGCTTGCCGTTATCGTGAACAAACTTGACCAGCTCGAAAGGCACCTGAAGATTTTTAGCTGCCTCGAAAAGCTCATCTTCACGCATGGAAGTTAGCTTTGCAATCTCAGAATTCATCTTTCTCATATGTCTGACAGCCTGCACTATATCACCTGTACCGGGCTCACCCTTTGTACGGATCATGGAAGCTCCCTCGTTGATACGGCGGAGTGCCTCACCGAGATCTCTTGCACCACATACGAAAGGCACCTTGAAATCTCTCTTGTTGATATGGTACACATCATCAGCAGGTGAAAGCACCTCAGATTCATCAATGTAGTCAATCTCGATAGCCTCGAGCACCTGAGCCTCCACGAAGTGACCGATACGGCACTTTGCCATGACGGGGATGCTGACAGCCTCCTGAATGCCCTTAATCATCTTAGGATCGCTCATTCTTGAAACACCGCCTGCGGCTCTGATATCAGCAGGGATTCTCTCAAGCGCCATAACAGCACATGCACCGGCAGCCTCTGCAATCCTGGCCTGCTCCGGAGTCGTGACATCCATGATGACACCGCCCTTGAGCATCTGTGCAAGCCCTTTGTTGAGTTCGTATTGAGTATTCTTATTGTTTTCCATTTGTTAAATCTCCTTTTATTTTTATATTGCTTTTATGTCAATTTATATGACGGAAGTAGTCAGGTGTGAGCAAATATGTTTAGGTGGCGCAGGCGGCGTGTGCGCTCTCACGAGAGTGTACTCGCCGCCTGCGCCGCCACGATGCATTTGCTCATGCCAGAAATATATCATGGTTGCAATAATACGCTACATCTGGTAATATTAAAATATTCAAAATAAGGAAAATAAAAATGCCAGAAAGCGGTGAATCAAATGCTGACCTACGACCTCACAAAAACAGACGGACCACTCTACAAATGCCTGTATGAGTGCATCAAAAACGATATATCACAGGGAAAATTAAGCTCCGGGGAGAAAATGCCATCAAAACGTACCCTCGCAAAGAATCTGGGGGTTAGTACCATTACGGTTGAAAATGCATATGACCAGTTGATAGGCGAGGGCTATATGTTTGCAAGACCAAAGAGGGGCTATTTCATAGCCGATGTGTCAGATATCAGGGTAATCAAGGCACCGGTGCAGAAGGAGCTTAGCATAAAGCTGCCGCCTGAGCAGGATGAAAGTATATTTGACTTCTCATCAAACAGGACAGACTCGGGTAACTTTCCATTTTCCATATGGGCAAAGCTCATGCGAGAGACGATTTCCCTTAGGGAGCAGGAACTTTTGTCGGTGTCGCCGTGTGGCGGAGTGAGAGAGCTTCGGGAAGCGATAGCAAGCCATCTGTCATCGTTTCGCGGTATGAATGTGAACCCGGACCAGATAATAGTCGGAGCGGGAACAGAGTATCTGTACGGACTGCTTGTGAAGCTTTTGGGTACGGAAAAGGTATACTGCGTGGAGGATCCGGGCTATAAGAAAATCAGCCAGATATATGAGTGCAACAATGCAAAATGTCTGCCGGTGCAGATGGATGAGCAGGGCATCAGCGTGGAGCTTATAAAGAAAGCGAACGCGCAGATAGCACATATCAGCCCGACACACCATTTCCCGACAGGAATCACGATGCCTGTGAACCGCCGCTATGAGCTTTTGGCATGGGCCAACGAGAGCAGTGACAGATACATCATAGAGGATGATTACGACAGTGAGTTTCGCATGAACGGACACCCGATACCGCCCATCCTCTCGATTGATGCGTGTGAAAAGGTCATCTATATAAATACATTTTCAAAATCTCTCACATCCACCATCCGAATCAGCTACATGGTGCTGCCGGAGCATCTGGCAAATGAGTTTTACAGGAGGCTTTCATTTTACTCATGTACGGTATCCACCTTTGAGCAGTACACGCTGGCACGATTTATCAGCGAGGGCTATTTTGAAAAGCACATAAACAGGATGAGACTGCACTACGGCAGAAAGCGCCAGAGCGTGCTTTCGTCCATAAAAAGCTGCTTCACTGAAAAGAAATGCAGGGTAATAGAAAATGACTCCGGACTGCATTTTATCATACAGTTTGACACAAACCTTCCGGACAAAACAGTTGAAGAGCTACTATTGAAAAAAGGTATAAAGCTTCAGGCGATTACCCATTTCAACCTGAGTAAGCCAAAGGAGGACAGGCATCAGTTTATTATCAATTACTCAAATATTGATGCAGACAGGATAATGGATGAGCTTTTAATTATTAAAGATACAATACTTTAACCAGACAGTACTTTAATAAAGCTGACTATAAAGCATATAAATAGTGTATACAAATAATAAATACAAACAGTGCGAATAATTTATGTGTGTAAAAATTTGACATAGATTTTACATACATCTGATAGAGCATTTTACAAAGCATCCATATAATGTATTCTCGAAGACAAGAAATTTATTACATGTTGCAGGAGATACAAATGGAGAAAAAAATCAAAATTCAGGTTCGCGACCTGAATCTGTATTATGGCCAGAATCATGCACTGCATGGTGTCAATATGGACATAAAAGAAAACAGCGTGACAGCGCTGATCGGACCGTCAGGATGTGGTAAGTCTACATTTTTAAAGTGTATCAACAGAATGAATGATCTGGTTGACAACGTCAGAATCGAGGGAAGCATAGAGATAGATGGTGAGAATATATATGCACCATCAGTCGATACAACCGTACTTCGCAAAAAGGTCGGCATGGTTTTCCAGCAGCCAAATCCGTTCCCGATGAGCATATATGACAATATCGCATATGGCCCGAGAGTGCATGGCATCAAGGATAAAAAGATACTCGACCAGATAGTTGAGGAAAGTCTTCAGGGTGCTGCGATATTCAATGAAGTTAAAGATAGATTAAAGAAATCTGCTATGGGACTTTCGGGTGGACAGCAGCAGAGACTGTGTATTGCGAGAGCGCTTGCTGTACAGCCGGAGGTGCTTTTGATGGATGAGCCAACATCAGCGCTTGACCCTATCTCTACTTCAAAGATAGAGGAGCTCATGGAGGATTTAAAGAAAAAGTACACAGTTGTAGTTGTAACACATAACATGCAGCAGGCAGTGCGTGTGTCAGACGATACAGCCTTCTTCCTTGTGGGAGATATGGTTGAGTTTGGTGACACAAAGACAATTTTCTCATATCCACAGGACAAGAGAACAGAGGATTACATCACAGGGAGGTTTGGTTAATGAGATCGAAATTCGACGAGCAGCTTAAGAAGCTGAATGAAGAAATGATGCACATGGGAAGCATGATTGAGGAGTCAATCCAGAAAGCAATCGAGGCATTTATACATCAGGATGCCGATAGCGCCAAAGCCATCATGGAGGGCGATTCAGAGATAGACAGAGAGCAGAAAAAGATAGAGAGCCTGTGCTTTGATCTGCTCATGCAGCAGCAGCCTGTAGCAAGAGACCTTAGAACAATTTCTGCAGCGATGAAGATGGTTACTGATATGGAGCGTATAGGAGACCACGCAGCCGATATCAGCGAGATGACCATTTTGATGAGCAGTGACAAGCCATACAGGGTCAATATAGAGCATGTCAAAAGCATGGCTTCAGAGACAATGCTTATGCTTATCAGGGCAATCGAGGCATATGTTGAGAAGAACAATGACAAGGCTTACATAGTGATGAAGCAGGATGATGTGGTTGATGATCTTTTTGATAAGGTAAAGGCTGAGCTTATTGATTTCATCAGGGAACATCCGGAGGATGGTGAGCAGGCAGAGGATCTTCTCATGGTTGCAAAATACTTCGAGCGTATTGGAGACCATGCGACAAATATTGCTGAGTGGGTTGAGTTTGCGCTTGATGATAAGGTTCGCAAATCATGATTTAATCTTTATACTGAAAAATTAAATCATAGTTATATACAGACAAAATTGATACAGACGATGGATTTTACATAAATTTTACATAAAACCATCGTCTGTTTTACATTAGTAATGTATAATCGAAAGTAAAATACAGGTAAAAATTTTACATAAGATTTTTTGAAATGGAGAAAGCTATGGCACTTATTTATATTGTAGAGGACGACGAGAGCATACGTGAGATAGAGAGTATTGCTTTAAAAAACAGTAATTACATAGTCAGTGCATTTGAAAACGCAAAGGAATTTTACAAGAAGCTGGATGAACTCGTACCGGACCTTATACTGCTTGATGTGATGCTTCCGGATGAGAGCGGCTACGATATCGTGAGAAAGCTCAGAAAACGTCCGGCCACACAGGATATTCCTATTATAATGGTCACAGCCAAGACAACAGAGATGGATATGATAAAAGGGTTTGACGGAGGCGCAGATGATTACATCAAAAAGCCTTTCTCAATCATGGAGCTTATCACAAGAGTAAAGGCACTGCTTAGGAGAACAGCGAAGGAGGAGCCGAAGCTTTTAAAGCTGGATGATCTGGTGATTGACCATGAGCGCCATGTGGTTACAGTGAACAATGAGCCGGTTGACCTGACCTACAAGGAGTACGAGCTTTTAAGGCTTCTGATGGGCAGTCAGGGAATAGTCATGACCAGGGAGGTCATCATGAGAAGCGTCTGGGATACTGACTTTGAGGGCGAGACACGTACAGTGGACATGCATATAAAGACACTCCGCCACAAGCTGGGTGACTATGGCAGCAGGATAAAGACAGTCAGAAATGTGGGCTATGTTATAGAATAATAGCTGTTATAATGATTTTTAATATACATAAGCGGAGCGTACAGCATGAAAAAGAAGATTAATTACTATCTGGTAGCAACAGCACTTTTTGTAGCAATTGCCACTATGGTTTCCATGACAGTAATCAACTATTACCTCTTTCAGAAGCAGGTAAAGGAAGACCTGCAGGTCATGGCAGAGACAATAGAAAGCACCGGAATACTAAAACAGAATATAAATGAAATTCCGCAGATTGACGTGGAGGGTATTCGTGTCACCTGGATTGACAAGGACGGCACAGTGCTGTATGACAATCAAAATAATGTGAAAAAACTTGAAAATCATGGCAATAGACCGGAAGTTGAATCAGCATTTGATAAAGGTACGGGAGACAGCGTGAGAACATCAGCCACCATGAACAGCAATACCTTCTATCATGCCATAAAGCTCAATGATGGAACGGTACTGCGTGTCTCTATTGCAGCAAGAAGTATCTGGAACATGTTTGCAAGCAGTATACCTGCCATGCTTATAGTGACGGTTATAATAGTAGGAATATGTGTGGTTCTCGCAAAGAGCCTGACCAGAAAGCTCATGAAGCCAATCGAGACACTCGCAGGCAACCTGGAGCAGGCCTCTGTCATCCAGAAAAAGACAGAGTACAAGGAACTCGTGCCGTTCATGAATGCGATAAGGATACAGCATGAGGGCGTGCTTGCCGCGGCAAAGAGCAGACAGGACTTCACAGCCAATGTGTCACACGAGCTAAAGACTCCGCTCACAGCCATCTCCGGCTACGCAGAGCTCATAGAAAACGGCATGGTCGAAAAGGAGCAGCAGATTCATTTTGCCACTGAAATCAGAAGAAATGCACAGCGCCTGCTTTCCTTGATCAATGATATCATAAAGCTCTCGGAGCTTGATTCCAGCGAGGCGCAGCAGGGCTTTGAACAGCTTGATCTGTACGGTCTGGTCAAGGACTGCATGGAAAATCTACAGGTGAATGCCGAGCAGAGAAAAGTAGCACTCAATTTTGACGGCACTGACTGTATGGTACGAGGCAACAGGCAGCTTCTCACGGAGCTCGTTGAGAATCTCTGCCAGAATGCTATCCGCTACAACAATGAGGGTGGCACCGTAAATGTGACGGTACACAAGCTAGGTGGCAAGACAGTTCTCACGGTCGAGGACAACGGTATAGGCATCCCAAAGGATCAGCAGGAGCGCGTCTTTGAGCGCTTCTACAGAGTGGACAAGAGCCGCTCGAAGGAGACCGGTGGCACAGGCCTTGGGCTTGCGATAGTAAAGCATATAGTGGAGCTGCATGATGCAGGGCTTACGCTCGACAGCGAGGTGGGGCGTGGCACAACAATAAAGGTGGAGTTTTAGCTCCGCCTTTTTACGTCTCCTGCGCCATACCGGGCACACAAGCTCTTGCAAAATCGAGGCGCAGTGTTTATAATAATTTGTTAGCAGCGAAAACAAGGCAAGACCAGGAGGAACAGCCATGTATCAGGAAATATCAAAATTACTTATGTATGGAGATCTATCTCAGGACGAGATACTTTATAAATTGGGACAGCTCTTTGAGCAGTTTGAGGTGGGCGAGTACAACAAGACAGAGCTTGTGCGCGACATCAATACACAGGTCAAGAGAATCCTAAAGGTAGCGACAGACTATGGTTTTGATGACAATCTGTGGCACAACTATCTTACTTTCTTCCTTATGATGAGTGAGAATCCGTTTTCCATCACCTGTGAGAAGGTCGGAGCCAGTGATGGCAGCGTAAACGGGCTTGTGGCAAACGATTTCAGGATTTTTAAGAAGCTTTTCGATTATGATTTCAAGCCAATCGAGTCAGCACTCGGAATAGACTGCTTCACACAGATCAGCAATTATAAGGCCATTGTGAAAAAGGACCTTATGTACAATCACAATGTCAGCGAGAAGGTAAGGGCGCTGAGCAAGAAGCTTGAGGCAGCTAAGGACGAGCAGGAGTTCTTTGATGTGGTAACAGGCTTTTACAAGGCATACGGAGTCGGCATGTTTGGGCTCAACAAGGCATTCAGGATTGAGGAGCATCTGGACGGGGGCTTCTCCTTCATGCCAATCAACAATATGGATGCGGTCATGCTCGATGACCTGATCGGTTATGAAATCCAGAAGAAAAAGCTCACAGACAATACAGAAGCGTTTGTACAGGGCAAAAAGGCCAACAATGTGCTGCTTTTCGGAGACAGCGGAACCGGAAAATCAACAAGCATCAAGGCTATTGTCAATCAGTATTATGATGACGGACTGCGCATGATTGAGATATACAAGCATCAGTTTAAATATCTGTCAAAAATTATCGCAGCAATCAAAAACAGAAACTACAGATTTATCATATATATGGATGACCTCTCATTCGAGGAGCATGAGATTGAGTACAAGTTCCTAAAGGCGGTTATCGAGGGCGGTGTGGAGACAAAGCCTGACAACATACTGATTTATGCAACCTCTAACCGCCGTCACCTGATAAAGGAGACATGGAATGACCGTAATGACCAGGACAACAGCAATGACAAGCATCACTCAGATACGGTTGAGGAGAAGCTGTCACTTGTAAATCGTTTTGGTGTGACAATCAGCTACTCAAAGCCATCGCAGAAGGAGTTCTTCAATATCGTAACAGAGCTTGCGAGAAAGAGCGGCTGCACACTTTCCGACGAGGAGCTGTGCAGGGAGGCAAACAAGTGGGAGCTCAGCCATGGTGGTATTTCGGGACGTACTGCAACACAGTTTGTCAACTACATTATGGCTAACAATTAAGCAGCAGGCATAAGCATGAAAGGATAGTATATGCTCTACCAGATAAGTAATGGCGCTGTCGCATTTGGCGACGACGTCATTTTGCATAGTATAGATTTTGAAATCAGAAACACAGAAAAGATAGCGATAGTCGGCAGAAACGGCTGTGGCAAGACAACACTTTTAAAGCTCATTTCAGGCGAGGTTGAGATGGAAAAGCTCGACAGCGATGAGAGCGCCTTTATTGCAAAGGCAGGAAACCCGGAGATAGGGTATCTGAAGCAGATTGCGTTTGATGATCCTGATGTGACACTCGAGCAGGAGGTGCGCAAATGCTTCGTGAAAATGGACGAGCGAAAAGCAGAGCTTGCGCGCGCGGCTGCAGAGCTCGAGCATGATTATTCCGATGAAAAGGTAGCCAGATATACCGCGATGGAGGAAGCCTTTAAGGATGATGGCGGCTACTATTATGAGAAGGAATATGAGGTCATGATCCGCAAGTTCGGCTTCTCGGATGATGAGCGCAAAAAGCCAATCCGTGACTTTTCCGGAGGGCAGCAGACCAAGATAGCATTCATAAAGCTGCTTTTGTCAAAGCCTGACATACTGCTTTTGGACGAGCCGACCAACCACCTCGATGTCACGACGATTGAGTGGCTTGAGGGCTATCTGAAGTCGTACCCGAAGGCAGTGGTTGTCGTATCCCATGACCGTATGTTTCTCGACAATGTGGTAGATGTGGTATACGAGATAGAGTACGGCACAGCAAGGCGCTATCCGGGTAATTATACCAATTTTATCGCCCGCAAAAAGGAAAACTACGACAAGCAGATGAAGGATCACATCGCCCAGCAGAAGGAGATAGAGCGTTTACAGCGTATGGTTACGCGATTCAAGGGCAAGCCGACCAAGACAGCCATGGCACAGTCAAAGCAGAAGGCTATCGACCGCATGGTGATTATCGAGGCACCGGACAAGTACGACAACAAGACCTTCCATGCCAATTTCCAGCCCGAAAAGGAGACCGGAAACGATGTGCTTTATACATCAGAGCTTGCAATCGGCTATGACCATCCGCTCTCCGTAGTGTCGCTTGATTTGAAAAGAGGCGAAAAGCTTGGCATACTCGGCGGAAACGGACTTGGAAAATCGACATTTTTAAAGACTATCGTGGGTAAGATCCCTGCACTTTCAGGCGAGTACCGCTTCGGAACCAACGTGCAGATAGGATATTTCGACCAGCAGATGGCCATGTATACAAGCAGCAAGACTGTGCTCGATGATTTTTGGGATGAGTATCCGAATCTCACGGAAACCGAGGCCAGAAATGCACTCGGAGCCTTCCTTTTTTCAGGGGAGGACGTGTTCAAGAACGTAAATATGCTATCTGGAGGAGAAAAGGTCAGACTGGCGCTTTGCAAGATTTTAAAGACCAGACCGAACGTGCTCGTGCTCGATGAGCCAACTAACCATATGGATATCGTAGGCAAGGAAACGCTGGAGAGCATGCTTAAGGACTACAAGGGCACACTGATTTTTGTATCACACGACAGATATTTTGTGAAAAAGGTAGCCACACAGCTGCTTGTGTTCGAGGATGGCACGACCAATCTCTATCAGTTTGGCTATGAGCAGTATCAGGAAAAGCTCGATCGTGAGGCTGAGGAAAGCAAAAATGTATACAGAGGCAATGCAATATTTGGCGGCGCGATAAGCCAGAACGGCAGCAGTCAGACAGGCAGTGATGCAAACCGGAGCACGTCACAAACCGTTGCAGCAGGTAATGTGGGCGAAAGCACCAATGCAAATAGCGCAGCCCAGGCTGGCGGCATGGCTGTCTCATCAACCGGCAAGGCATACTACAACCCGGGCAAGGAGCGCTCAAAGATACAAAAAAAGGTCAAAAAGGCCGAGGAGGACCTGGCGGTCAAGGAAGCAAAGCTCGATGAGCTCAAGGCTGAGCTCATGAAGCCGGAGTATCAGTCAAGCTACTCAAAGCTCACGGAAATCCAAAACGAGATAGACGCTCTCGAGGAAGAAATCCTTATTGATATGGAGGCGTGGGAGGAGCTTTCCTCTCAGCTTGAGGCACTGGTATAGGTTAGATGCGCTGTGGTAGCTTAGAAACGTTGTGATAGCTTAGATGTGCTGTTGTAGTTGAGAAATGTTGCGATAGTGTATAAAAAATCACTCGACTTGATGTTTTTTATTCTGATGAAATCCCTAATCATAGCGAAATCAAGCGATTTCGCGAAAAACCGTAAATAAACCCTTGATTATTTATATAAATTGCATAAAAATGATTGATGAAAACGAAATTTATGGTATAATATTTACATGATACAGACAACGTATCAAATAAACGATAAAGGGGTTGGACATCATGAGAATAACAATTTCAGGAAAAAACATCGAATTAACAGAGGGGCTTAAGCAGGCAGTAGAGGAGAAGCTGTCAAAGCTGGAGAAGTTTTTTAAACCGGACACAGACGTATACGTTACACTCAGCGTAGAAAAGGATAGACAGAAAATCGAGGTTACTATCCCGGCAAAGGGACATGTTATCCGTTCAGAGCAGGTCAGCAATGATATGTACGTATCAATTGACCTCGTAGAGGAAGTAATCGAGAGACAGCTTCGCAAATACAGAACCAAGATTTCCGCAAAGAAGTATGCACCGGCGATATTCCAGGATGATTTCGTGGAGGCAGACGATGCAGAGGACGAGGAAATCAAGATTGTCCGTACAAAGAGATTTGGTATGAAGCCTATGTATCCTGAGGATGCATGCATCCAGATGGAGCTCTCAGGCCACGATTTCTTCGTATTCAGAAATGCAGAGAATGACGAAGTAAATGTAGTCTACAAGAGAAAAGGACATACATACGGACTTATCGAACCGGAATGTTAGACTCTTGTTTTTCATCATAATTTAACCTTTCTTTCATCGAAAACCGGCAGCCGTTGGCTGCCGGTTTTTATGTCTGTTTAACCTCATTTGGTCTTGGATATGCGATTGGTTCCAATGGCAGTAAGACCACAAAAAAATAACCGCCCCAGCCTGGAAACTGAACGGTTATTTTAACTAAGTAAATGATCAGGCGAACCGTTGTTATAGGTAGCACCTTTTTGTTAACTATATTTTAACATTCATTTCTAATCATGTCAAAATTATTTCAAAAAATGAAATAATTGAGAGAATTACATAATTCATAGTCATTGATTTTACTGATGTTTAAGGACATATAAAAAACAATATATTTTTTAGTTTTTAGTTTTCAAAAGAAGCTTGCACAGAAATGTGTGAGAGCTGTTTTGGAGATTTTTGCGGTTTCAGCTACTTTTCTCGTATTTTTTCCGCCTTATGGGCTGAATTTTGGGAGCTGTTTTAAAAGTTTTATGGATTATAGCTCCTCAAGACCTGCCCACTATGCTATCAACCTAGGGCTATTGTACATTATGCTATGCAAATAGAGCAATTATCAGATATAAAGGCATTGGTTATGCGTCTCAAATCTGACCCGGTTACCAGTTCTAAGACGCAGTCTTGGTTACGATTATGTCGAAAAATCAAAGATAATTCAAGGTTTATTACAGCACCATTCAGAGAAACAAAAGCATTTGAAAAACTATATAATCAACGAACCAGCGTAGAGCGTACGTTCGGAGATTTAAAAGATAATTACAACCTTGATAACATCCGGGTTGCAAAAATGGCAAGGGCAAAAGTCTTTATGGATTTATCTTGTATTTCCCTTATTGCATCAAGACTACCAGATGCAGCCAGCAAGGAAAAAACCACAAAAATAGTACAAATTTATCATTACAAAAATTCTGATATAAAAAGAGCAATATTAAACAAAAACCAACTAAATTAAACCTAAAACCATGTCGTATTTTGTCGAAAACTGCTAATCACATATCAATATTGAAGCTTCTAATAGAAATCTTCAAAATACAAGCGCGTAACGCGCCTAGAATATTGATATATTATATGGAAAAATGAATCCACCAACAAAAACAAAGAGGGAAATTTCGCAAAGACGACAAAATTTCAAAAGAAAGACAAAAAAAGAAGTTCTACGAAAAATAAAGTCGATGGAGGGATGAAATATTTGGGAAGAATTTATTATGAACAGAAAGGACTTATTAACCTCGATGATATTGTAGATATATTTATTGAGGTGGGAAATATACACAATTACCTGGAAAATGCAGCCTTGCGGATTTTGCTTTTTGGCAATCCTGAGCTGAATTTTTATCAGTGCCGATTATTAGTATTGAAGTACGGAGAATCACTTTCACAGGATGATTTGCATGGGCGGATGGTATTTATGAGAATGATACAGCTGCTGGAAGCCAACACAGTTTAAAATAAAATGAGAATTTCTTTTTTGACCGGGCAACCGGTCTTTCTTTTTTGCACAAATGGTGTTATAATTTTGGAAAAATTATGTTGATTACTCATAGCTTTAAAAAAGAAGTATTGCATTGTGTTTAATTAAACCAAAGCATGATAATTCAATCAAAGAAAAGAGGACAAAAATGAACATCGTAGTACTTGCCGGAGGGCTCAGCACAGAGAGAGATGTTTCCTTCAAGACAGGAAGCATGGTAGCTAAGGCGCTCAAAGAGAACGGCCACAAAGTTATATTATTGGATGTATTTATGGGATATAGTGACAGGGAGGAGGACCTGACAGGTATATTTGACCGCGCGGACGAGATAAGCGTGCAGGTCAGCGATATTCCGACAGAGGCACCTGACCTCGCAAAGGTAAAGGCTTCCAGAAAGGACCAGTCACCTTGCTTCTTCGGACCAAATGTCATCAAGATGTGTCAGATGGCAGACATTGTTTTCATGGCACTCCACGGAGAAAACGGAGAGAACGGAAAGATACAGGCAGCATTTGACCTCTTCGGTGTCAAATATACAGGCAGCGATTATTTAAGCTCAGCCATCGCCATGAACAAGGAGACATCAAAGCAGTTCTTCCTTGCAAACGGTATACCTACTCCAAAGGGTATTTCCATGACAAGAGCGACCAGACAGGACGATATCACAAAGCTTGATCTGACACTTCCATGCGTGGTAAAGCCATGCTGCGGTGGTTCAAGCATCGGTGTCACCATCGTTAGGGATGCGGCAGAGTTCAAGGCGGCACTTGACGATGCCTTCAAGTGGGAAAATGAGCTGGTTATCGAGGAATTTGTACAGGGCAGGGAGTTCTCTGTCGGCGTTATCGAGGGCAAGGCTCTTCCTATTATAGAGATTGCACCGAAGGAGGGCTTCTACGATTATAAGAATAAATACAAGGCGGGCAGTACAGTAGAGACATGTCCGGCCGAGCTTCCTGAGCAGGTGACAAAGGATATGCAGCACTATGCCGAGGAGGTTGCGCGTGTTATCGGGCTTGACACATATTCACGCTCAGACTTTTTACTCAATGACAAAAATGAGATGTTCTGCCTCGAGGCAAACACACTGCCTGGCATGACTCCGACCAGTCTTCTGCCACAGGAGGCAGCGGTTATCGGCATGAGCTTTAATCAGCTCTGTGAGCATCTGATTGACATATCTTTGAAAAAATATGAGGTGTAGCATGTCGAATAAGTACATGAAGAATCTTACATTTGCAAATATTGCTAAAGCCTGCGAGGGCACATACATAGGCGATGAGACACAGCTCGATACGACAATCACCGGCGCAGTCATTGACAGCAGACAGGTGAAGGAGGGCTATCTTTTTATCCCGATAAAGGGAGAAAGGGTGGACGGACACAGATTCATTCCGACTGTGTTTGAGCAGGGGGCGGCAATTGTGCTCTCTGAGCATGAGCTGACGGATCCGGCAGGCCCATATGTGCTTGTTGAATCAACCACCGATGCCATGAAAAAGCTCGCGGCATTTTACAGAAAAAGCCTTGATATCAAGGTGGTGGGTATCACCGGAAGTGTCGGTAAGACCAGCACCAAGGAGATGATATCGTCAGTTCTTGAGCAGAAATACAGCGTCCACAAGACCGCAGGTAATTTCAACAACGAGATAGGCCTGCCACTCACCATTTTCGGAATCAGGGAAAGCCATCAGGTAGCGGTGCTCGAGATGGGCATATCTGATTTTGGCGAGATGCACAGACTTTCTACTATGTCTTGCCCGGATGTCATGGTCATCACAAATATCGGCTACTGCCATCTGGAGTTTTTGGGCGACAGGGATGGTGTGCTTAAAGCCAAGACAGAGTGCTTTGAGCATATGATGCCGGATGCGGTCGCAGTGCTGAATGCAGATGACGACAAGCTGGCCACAGTGCAGACGGTAAATGGAAAGCTTGCCATATACTATGGCAAGGAATCGGCTTCGGACGTTCATAAATCAGTATATACCACAAATATTGAAAACCTGGGCTTTGACGGAATGAAGGCTCATTTTGTCACTCCGGAGGGTGAGTTCGATGCACACATCCACATCCCGGGTGAGCACAATGTATACAATGCCATGGCGGCAGCAGCTGTCGGATTGCAGCTTGGCCTCACAATAGCTGAGATAAAATCAGGAATCGAGAAAGCAGAGACAATCGCAGGCCGTACCAATTTCATCAAAACGCATGGCATGACAGTGATAGATGACTGCTACAATGCAAATCCTGTATCCATGAAATCCTCTATCGAGGTGCTTTCACATGCAAAGGGCAGGACAATAGCAGTGCTTGGCGACATGGGAGAGTTGGGAAGTGATGAGAAAAAGCTGCACCATGAGGTAGGCGAAGCAGTTGGAGAGAATCATATCCATACACTTTTTGCCGCAGGAGAGCTGGCAAAGGAATATGCAGCCGGAGCAGCGGAGAAATCATCCGATGTAGACATCCACTATTTCGAGGATAGGTTGACCATGACACAGGAGCTTCTTTCATATGTGAAGGAGGGCGACACCATACTGGTGAAGGCATCGCACTTCATGGAGTTTCCGAAGGTAGTCGAGGCTCTGAGTGAGTAAAATTAGGTAAAATCAATCGGGTAGAAATTAATTCGATATTTAATAATTGCAAGGAATGGATATTCTCCAAGCCTCATAATATTATAAAAGAAAGAGAGAAAAATAATGGCACAGAATCCAATCGTAACAATCACAATGGAAAACGGCGATGTAATCAAGGCGGAGCTTTATCCGGAAATCGCACCAAACACAGTAAACAACTTTATCAGCTTAATCAATCACAACTTCTATGACGGAGTATGCTTCCACCGTGTAATCAAGGGCTTCATGCTTCAGGGAGGAGATCCTGACGGAAACGGTACAGGCGGCCCGGGCTATGAAATCAAGGGCGAGTTCACACACAACGGCTTCAAAAATGACTTAAAGCACACAGCCGGTGTACTTTCAATGGCACGTACCATGATACCTGACTCAGCAGGCAGCCAGTTCTTCATCATGCATCAGGATGCACCACATCTCGACGGCGAGTATGCGGCATTCGGCAAGGTAATCGAGGGCATGGATGTGGTAAACAAGATCGCAGAGGTGCGCACAGACTACATGGACAAACCACTTGAGGCTCAGGTCATGAAGACAGTTACAGTTGAGACCTTCGGAGTGGACTATCCGGAGCCGGAGACAGTTTAATGATAATAATTATTGATGAGGCAAGCGCAAAACTTGCCTCTTTTTACTATCATGACGAGATATTAAAGCTGCAGTGGAAGCGCGCAGCCAATATGTCATTTGCGTCAGACGAGTTGCATGATGAATTTCAGGAAAAACTGCAAGAAAAACTACCTGATGAGCTGCGGGAAAAACTGTATGTTGCGCTACCGGCAAATGAATCAATTAATGACTTCCAAAAAACAACGATACAAGAATATGCAGATAACACCGCGAAAGCTAATACGGGAAATCTAAGAATACCGAAAGCTCCCGCCGACTACATCTGGATAGTATCAAACAGGCAGCAGAAGCAAATAGCCGACTCACTCGGCATAGCATCAGTAGGAGAACCGCAGTGCGGCACGCACTATGCAGTCGAGAGCCTTGCAGAGCTTGATATTGAGTATCTGGAGCGGGTGCGCAGGCGGTATAATCATATCCCATGGGATATTGGCGAGACAGACAGATGCCTGATACGTGAGCTTTCACTGGCAGACCTTCCGGCGCTCTATGAGCTTTATGACAAGCCCGGCATGACAGACTTTGTGGAACCGCTTTACGACTACGAGACAGAGCTTGAATACCAGAAAGCATACATAGAGAACATGTATGACTTTTACGAGTATGGTATGTGGCTTGTGTTTTCAAAGGAAACAGGGAAGCTGATAGGACGGGCGGGACTTGAGCACAATGAAATGGGTTATATGATAGCACCGGAATTTCAGAACCTGGGCTATGCCACGGAGGTGTGCCGCTTTATCGTAGACTATGCGCGGAAAAACACAGACTTTGAGGAGCTCTACTGCCGGATAGATGAGAAAAATGTGGCATCGGTGCGTCTTGCAAAAAGACTTGGATTTGTCAGAAACGGACAAATCGGGAATGAGAGAAATACCGGTGGATTAGATAGGTATGTTCTTTCAATCTGACAGTTCATTATATATTTTATATGTTCAGCAGGAACAGCTCGGCAGGATTCATTCAGATATAAGAACTGAATAATTGCCTGATAGAAAGGAATGTGCATAAATATGGCGAAAATAGGAATTGTTATATGTAACTATAATAAACAAAATGATGTTATTGACTGTATACAGTCAGTTCTTGAATCAAAATATGAGGATTATCACATCTATGTTGTGGATAACGCATCGACAGACGAGTCGGTGAGGTTGATAAGAGAGTGTTACGGAAGCTGCGACAGGCTCACACTTATCGAAAACAGTGAAAATCTTGGAGGCTCTGGTGGCTTTAATACAGGGCTTCGCGTGGCGATGGCTGAGGGACACATGTATCTGATGTGCGTAGACAATGACGCACTGCTTGACGAAAACTGTATAGGAACACTTTCGGATTTCCTTGATTCACATGAGAAGGCAGGCATAGCGGCTGCAAAGATTTATCATACCGGGCAGGAAAATTATGTGCAGCAGTATGGCTCGTTCATAGATTATGATAATTACAGCGTGGACTCGACGTATCTAAATCATATAGAGGATGGTTCAATGCCTGATGTGGTATATTCTGATGCAGTCCCGGCATGCGCGCTCATGATAAGACGTACAGTTGTAGAACAGATTGGCGTCATGCCTGAGGAGAATTTCCTCTATTGGGATGACACCGAGTGGTGTGTCAGGTGCAGGGAGGCAGGCTACGAGGTTGCATCTGTAGGTGCAGCAGCGGCAAGTCATGCGATGGGGGCAAAAAAGGAGGATATTAATACATTTCCAACCTACTATGCATGGCGGAACTGGATCAAGTTCTTTTTAGACCATATTGATGAGGAAAGACTTTCAGATATGGCAGAGACATTTCTTGGCTCGATATTTGAGATAAACTACACAGATCTATATCGCGGGGAAGAAAACCGCTCAAAAACAGTTATGGCGGCATTAGATGATGCACTTCACAAAGTTATGGGAAAAGCGAAGGAGGACAGGATATTTAATCTGGAATTGACTTATGACGGGCTTGAGAGGGCGATAGGCGATAAGTCGGATATAGCTATAATGGCAGGTGAATTTCCGTTATATGCAGATGCACTTAAAGAAAAAATAAAAGTCATGTGGCCTGATAAAAGGGTTTACATTGTTGGTTTGCAGGATATTGACGAAGCATATGGTACAGCACATTTTCAACCGGATGCCACAATCACCATCTGTGAGAGTATTTTCAGGCAGGATGACCTCAGCCTTTCCACATATGTGATGGACCTGGATGGAAATGTACTGGTCGATGAGGATGACGTGCTCATGGTCATAAACTATAACTTCAGCCGCAGAAGTTTTATCTTTTCTATGAAGCCACTTTTTATGAGGCTTTCAAGGCAAAATTACGGATTTTAAAAAAATAGTAAAAAACATTGAAAAATATACAATTAGGCAATAAAATATAAACATAGTTTAACGATTTGGAGGACGAAAAAATGAAGAAATATGCATACGGAGTAGATATAGGTGGAACAACTGTAAAGATAGGCTTTTTCGAGACCACAGGAAAGCTTGTCGATACATGGGAGATTCCTACACGCACAGAGAATTCAGGAGAGCTCATTCTGCCTGATATCGCAGCATCCATCAAGGAGAATAACGAGAAGCATGGCATAGAGATGGGTGACATCGAGGGTGTAGGCATGGGAGTTCCGGGACCTATAAAGGATGACGGAACAGTATTGAAGTGTGTCAACCTCGGCTGGGGTGTGTTCAACGTGGCACAGTCACTCTCAGTACTGTGCGGTGGCATCAAGGTAAAGGCCGGAAACGACGCCAATGTAGCTGCACTCGGTGAGATGTGGCAGGGTGGCGGAAAGGGCCATCAGGACGTAGTCATGATCACACTCGGCACGGGAGTAGGCGGAGGAATCATCCGCGAGGGCAAAATCATAGCCGGAGTAAACGGAGCAGGCGGAGAGATAGGACATATGCCTATGGTAGATGATGAGTCAGAGTGCTGTGGCTGTGGCAAGAAGGGCTGCTTGGAGCAGTATGCATCAGCAAACGGTCTCGTAAGAGTGGCAGAGAGATACATTGCAGCACACAGGGATGTGGCAACAAAGCTTGATTTAAATGCAGGCTTCACAGCCAAGGATGTATGCGATGCGGCAAAGGCAGGAGATGCAGCGGGCATTGCAGCAGTAGAGCAGTCTATGAAGCTTCTCGGCAAGGCAATGGCAGCAGTAGCATGCGTCATGGACCCTGAGGTATTTGTTGTAGGCGGAGGCCTTTCAAAGGCGGGCAGCATCATCATCGATACAGCAGCAAAGTACTATAAAGAGTATGCCTTCCATGCAAGCCGTGAGACAGAAATCAAGCTTGCCACACTCGGCAACTCAGCCGGCATGTATGGCGGAGTAAAGATGGTTATCGGCTAACAACATAAGATTGCAATTTTTAAAGAAATAAAATATAATGGCTACTAAAGATACACTACAATCGAGGTGAGACTATTGGCAGATTACTCAACAGAAGAATTAGAAAAAATAGCGGACAAATTTCGCTCAGATACCAGCGGCATAAGGGGAACAAAGGATTTTACGAGCCCTGAGGAGCTTTACGAGGAGCTGAAAAAGGAAATCAAAAAGTACCATCCGTCGGATGACACGAGCCTTGTGGACAAAGCCTACAGGGTAGCTTATGATGCCCATAAGGGGCAGGCACGTAAGTCAGGAGAGCCTTATATCATACATCCGCTCTGTGTTGCCATAATACTCGCCGAGCTCGAGCTGGATAAGGAAACAATTGCAGCAGGACTGCTCCATGATGTGCTGGAGGATACCATCATGACCATGGATGAGATGCGCGCGGAGTTTGGAGACGATGTCGCACATCTGGTGGATGGTGTCACGAAGTTAAAGCACCTGCATCTGACAGACAGCACCAAGGATCCGAAGGACAAGAACGCGGACAGGCTTGAGATGCAGGCTGAGAATCTGCGCAAGATGTTTCTCGCCATGGCAAAGGATATCAGGGTCATCCTCATAAAGCTGGCAGACAGACTGCACAATATGCGTACACTCAAGTACCAGTCCAAGGAGGCACAGCAGCGTATCGCCAGGGAGACACAGGATATCTACTGCCCTATCGCACAGCGACTTGGTATCAGCAAGATAAAGATAGAGCTCGAGGACCTTTGTATGAAGTACCTCTATCCGGATGCATATTACGATCTGGTAGAGAAGGTAGCCCTCAGAAAGACAGAGCGCGACACCTACATCCAGGGCCTGGTAAACGATGTCAAGAAGTATGTTTCAGATGCCGGTATCAAGGCAGAGATATACGGCAGGGCAAAGCATTTCTTCAGTATATATAAGAAGATGGTCAATCAGGACAAGACGATAGACCAGATATATGACCTATTTGCCATCAGAATTCTGGTGGATACCATACCGGACTGCTACGCAGTGCTTGGTATCATACATGAGAAGTATAAGCCTATACCGGGCCGTTTCAAGGACTATATTGCCATGCCGAAGCAGAACATGTACCAGTCGCTTCACACGACACTCATAGGCCCGAGCGGACAGCCGTTTGAGATACAGATTCGTACCTACGAGATGCACCGTACAGCTGAGTACGGTATCGCGGCACACTGGAAGTACAAGGAAACAAACAACGGCAATGCCACTACCACCACTGTCACAGAGGAGGAGAAGCTCAGCTGGCTGCGCCAGATACTTGAGTGGCAGCAGGACATGTCGGATAATAAGGAGTTTATGACTTTATTAAAGAGTGATTTAAATTTATTCTCCGACAATGTATTTGCATTCACACCGTCCGGCGATGTAAAGAACCTGCCAAAGGGCTCCACACCTATAGACTTTGCCTACAGCATACACTCAGCAGTCGGCAACAAGATGGTCGGTGCCAAGGTAAACGGCAAGCTGGTGCCGATAGACTATGTCATCAAAAACGGTGACCAGATAGAGATAATCACCTCACAGAACTCCAAGGGACCAAGCCGTGACTGGCTCAAGGTCGTAAAGAGCACACAGGCCAAGAACAAGATCAACCAGTGGTTCAGAAGTGAGCTAAAGGAAGAGAATATACAGCACGGCAAGGATCTGATAGCAGCCTATGCCAAGGCAAAGGGCATCAACTTTGCTGAGATAAACAAGCCTGAGTATCAGGAGAAAATACGCCGCAAATACGGCTTCCACGACTGGAACTCATGCCTTGCAACCGTCGGCCACGGCGGACTCAAGGAGAGCCAGATAGTCAACAGGATGTACGACGAGTACAAGAAGGATCATGTGGTGCCGGTGACAGACGCAGATGTGCTTGGCAGCATAGCAGAAAAGCAGCAGGCGGCAGCAGGCACACAGCCGGAGCACAAGTCAAAGAGCGGCATTGTGGTGCACGGACTCTATGACGTGGCAGTGCACTTCTCGAAGTGCTGCAATCCTGTTCCGGGAGATGAAATAGTGGGCTTTGTCACGAGAGGCCGCGGCATATCCATCCACAGGACAGACTGTGTGAATATCATCAATCTGTCCAAGATAGAAAAGGATAGGCTCATAGAAGCAGAGTGGCAGGATACAGCCCTCATGGACAATGGTGCCGAGTATCAGGCAGACCTAAAGATATTCTGTCATGACAGGCCGGGACTGCTTGTAGATATCACAAAGATATTTACCGAGAAGGAAATCAATATTAGTGGTATCCAGTCCAAGACCAGCAAGCAGGGCATCGCTACAATCGAGGTATTTTTCAATATCAGAGGCAGGGACCAGATAAAGGTTCTCGTGGAGAAGCTCAGACAGATAGAAAGTGTAATAGACGTAGAGAGGACCACCGGCTAAATCCCGGTGGTTCTTGCGTGAAGTGGGATTATAGTTTATATCTCACTGTGAGACACAATGGCGATGAAGAAGAAACTATTGCTGTAAATAACATATAGCATGTGACATATAGCGTATAGCATATAGCATGTAACAAATAATATATATAAGGAGTACACTCATATGGTAAATATGAAGATAGACCACTTCGTAGTGGGACCGGTGCAGACCAACTGCTACTTTGTCACCAATATAAAGACAAAGGAAATGATAATAATAGACCCGGGCGCGTGTGCTAATCAGCTCGCCAAAAAGGTGGACGAATCAGGCGCAAAGCCTGTAGCAATACTGCTCACACACGGACACTTTGACCATGCCACTGATGCAAAGCCGCTCGCAGACCGCTACGGCATCAAGATATATATCCATGAGGCAGACAAAGCCACACTCGATGACCCGCAGCTCAATGTCAGCTACATGATGGGCCAGTCAAAGACTTTTTATGCAGATGTATTTTTGAAGGATAAGCAGGAGCTTGACATCGCAGGCTTTCACATAGTAGTGCTTCACACACCGGGGCATACACCGGGAGGCTGCTGCTATTATTTCCCGTATGAGGATGTGATTTTTACAGGAGACTCACTGTTTTGCGGCTCAATCGGACGTACGGACTTCAAGGGCGGCAGTATGTCAGACCTTGTGCGCACGGTGAAAGAAAAAATTATGACACTGCCTGAGCATACAGAGGTGTACCCGGGTCACAACGACACAACAACCATAGAAAACGAGAGGATGTATAACCCTTACTTATGATAGTAGTAGTATTTAATAAACCGGATTTTGAATATGATGTGCACTCCCTGCTCAAGGAGTTCTTCCCACAGGAGGACGTGCAGATGTACTATAGCTGCCCACCTGATGAGGTGGAGGGGAAAAACCTGGCCTGCACACACCACGAGATGACAGATGATGGCGTAAAGGAATTTGCGGATGCCTCACAGGTATTTAAGATAGACTATGTGGGTGATGAGATTGCGGTGGAGTGGACACTGAATATGGTCGGTGATAAGGCTGATAGAGAAAATCCCGATAAGGAGATTTTAAATAATTCCAGGACAACAGGTGATATGCAGCAAGCCACCATAAGTGACATTAAAACAGCCGGAAAAAGAATCTGCACAAAAATATCCGTGACCGGCGCAGACCGCAAGGAAACCAAAAACCGCCTCAAGCTTGCCCTATATTCCATGATAGAAAAGGGAACCGGAAGGAGCCTTCCGTGGGGCACACTCTCAGGCATCAGACCGACCAAGATAGCCATGAAGTGCATAGAGGACGGCATGAGCGATAAGGAAGCCTACGACTATCTGAAGGAAACCTACCTCGCAAGCGATGAGAAAATCGACCTCTCAATAGGCATAGCAAAGCGTGAGAAGGCACTGCTCGACAAGGTGGACTATGACAACGGCTACAGCCTGTACATAGGCATACCCTTCTGCCCGAGCACCTGTGCATACTGCTCGTTTACATCATACCCGCTGGGCGTGTGGAAAAACCGCGTGGACGATTACCTCGATGCACTCGAGAAGGAGATAGACTACACGGCACAGAAATTCTACCACAGGAAGCTAAACTCCATATATATAGGAGGCGGTACACCGACCACCCTTAGCCCTGCACAGCTTGACAGGCTTATCAGAAAAATTAAATGCAGCTTTGATTTAAAGGACTGTCTGGAATTTACAGTGGAGGCGGGTAGACCGGACTCCATCACGAGAGAAAAGCTCCTGGCACTAAAGAAAAACGGCATCAGCCGTATATCAGTAAATCCGCAGACCATGAAGCAGCAGACACTCGATATCATAGGAAGACACCACACAGTAGACGATACGATACAGAGCTTCAAGCTTGCGCGTGAGCTGGGATTTGACAACATAAATATGGACCTCATCATGGGCCTTCCTGAGGAGACGCTCGATGATGTAAGGCACACAATGGAGCTGGTGAAGGAGCTGGCACCTGACAACGTCACTATCCACTCACTCGCAGTAAAGCGAGCTGCAAGACTCACCATCTTCAAGGACCGCTACAGCGATATGCAGATGGTCAACACTCAGGAGCATATGGATCTCTGCGCAGCCTACTGTAAGCAGATGGGGCTTGAGCCATACTACCTCTACAGACAGAAGGGCATGGCAGGCAACATGGAAAACGTGGGCTATGCGGCAAAGGGCAAGGCCGGCGTATACAACATACTGATTATGGAGGAAAAGCAAACGATTGTGGCGTGCGGAGCCGGAGCAAGCACCAAGCGCGTCTGGTCGGTACCGAATCCGGATGGCACCCACCGCATCGACAGATGCGAGAATGTCAAGGATGTAGGGCAGTATATCGCAAGGATTGATGAGATGATAGAGCGGAAGCAGAGGTTGTTTGAGGAGTAATAAGCAGCATGACATATAATAATGTATAATTATTGGTGCTGTAATATCATAGCGATTAGCTAATACGTCGAAAATTGTAAAGAAACCATGAGATTCATTGACAAAGTATAAAAAATGAGCGAAAATATATTATTGAAAACCCTGATTAGATACAGAAAAAGATACAAATAACCGAATAAAACATACGTAAAACAAAATAGGCTAAAATAATTCGGGGGGGGGTACAAAGGTACCTCCCCTAGAACAGGTATAAAGGGAAATAAAAGATACCATAAGGAGAATTTGGAAAGAATGTACAGAAAGAAAGGCAGAGGATGGACAAAGCATATAGACTTTATGCTTATAGATATCGCATGCATTGTTATAGCATTTTTTATTTCATATGTGATACGCTTCGGCTTTAATAACCCGTACGTGGACAAGGACTACCGCATACTGGGGGTAGCATTTCTTCTGATAGATTTCTTTGTGGAGATAATGGCAGACTCATTCAAGAATGTCCTAAAGAGAGGATATCTGGATGAGTTCATATCTACCTGCAAGCATGCAATGCTTGTGTTTCTGGTAACAGCGCTTTTCCTGTTCACCACACAGATGGCTGATATATACTCGCGATTATCATTTTATATCATGTTTCCAATCTATGTGACAATATCATATGTAGCAAGAATTGCACTCAAGAGCTTTCTTAAGAAAAAGGGCTTCGGAACATCTAAGAAATCACTGCTTGTCATAGCACCGGATGCCATGCTTCGTGAGACACTGCGCACAGTGGAGAAAAGCTGCATAGGCTATACAAGGATAGTAGCAGCTTCGCTGGATACAGACATGAAGGGCAAGACTATATGCAGCATACCGATAGTTGCAAACCACGATGGCATAGTGGACTATGCGTGTGATGAGTGGGTGGATGAGGTGCTCATACCGCCGTGCAGCGAGGATGAATATCCGGAGAAGATGGCAGATATATTCCTGGAGATGGGAATAGCAGTACATACAGGAATAGCCAAAAACGGCACAGCCCAGGGTGGCTATAAGCAGATAGAAAAGATAGGCGACTACACAGTAGTCACATCGAGCGTGAACTATGCAAATACCAGCGCGCTTCTGGTAAAGAGGGGCATGGATATAGTCGGAGGACTGGTGGGGTGCCTGTTCACACTTATCATCATGATATTTGTGGGACCGGCGATATACATAGCATCGCCGGGACCGATATTCTTCTTGCAGGAGAGAGTCGGCAGAAACGGCAGAAAGTTCAAGATGTACAAATTCCGCAGCATGTATATGGATGCCGAGGAGCGAAAGAAGGAGCTTGCGGCACAGAATAAAGTGGGCGACGGAATGATGTTCAAGATGGACTTCGACCCGAGAATAATAGGCAATAAGATGCTGCCAAACGGAAAAAAGAAAACCGGAATCGGACAGTTTATCAGGAAAACAAGCCTGGATGAATTCCCACAATTCTTCAATATACTAATAGGAGATATGAGCCTGGTGGGCACCAGACCACCGACACTCGATGAGTGGGAGAAGTATGAGCCACACCACAGAGCCAGAATGTCATTCAGGCCTGGATTGACAGGGCTGTGGCAGGTGAGTGGCAGGAGCAATATCACGGACTTTGAGGAAGTGGTGAAGCTGGATACCCAGTATATTGGGGAGTGGAGTGTTAAGGGGGATGTAAGTATTATCTTTAAAACAGTTCTAAGTGTATTAAAGAATGATGGAGCAGTGTAGGAAGATAAAATGAGAGTAGTACATGTTGCAGAATGTGTAGGCGGAGTTGAAAGATATTTAAGAAGTTTACTAAAATATTCTTCTTGCGAAAATATAATGATACTTTCACAACTATATAATAAAGCAGAATTCGAGAATCTTGCTGATAGTGTTGAAATAGTTAGTATGAGCCACAACATAGGAATATCAGCACTGAAAGAAGCAATGCAAATAAGAAAAAAAATTAAAAAATATAAACCCGATATTGTATATGCACATTCATCGATTGCAGGTGCAATTACAAGAATGGCTTGTGTCGGAGTAAAGACAAAAGTGATCTATAATCCACATGGATGGTCATTTAATATGGAAAGCAATAAGAAAAATATATTTATTGTTTTAGAGAAAGTTATGAGCCATTTTTGCGATAAAATAATATGCATTTCGGATGCTGAAAAAGAATCAGCATTAAAGTATAGAATTTGCAAAAAGAGCAAATTGTGCGTTATTTATAATGGAATAGATGTTGATGAATATAAACTGAAAAAAGCAAATCTGCCAGTATCGGATGATATGTTTGTTGTTGGTATGGTGGGGCGTATTTGTAAACAAAAGGCACCAGATGTGTTTTTAAAAATGGCTGGTGAAGTGAAAAAGAAAATTCCTAATTCATGCTTTGTAATTGTAGGAGATGTAATTGAAGGAGAAGAGCAGGAAAGAAAAGATATAGAAGAACTAGCAAAGAAAATGGGAGTGGACTTAATTATTACAGGTTGGGTTGATAATCCATTAGAGTATATGAACAGATTTGATGTTGGATGTTTATTAAGCAGGTGGGAAGGATTCGGACTTGTTATTCCTGAATATATGTTGACAAGAACTCCAATAGTGGCAACCAGAGTGGATGCAATTCCTTATTTGATAACAGATGGCATGGATGGATTACTTGTTGATAAGGATGATTGGGAAAATGCGGCCAAAATGATATGTATGATTGAAGCAGATGCAGATAAAAAAAATACACTTATTAATAATGCAATTGAAACAGTGAGCAGGCGATTTGATGTAAGAAGAGTATCAAAGCAAATTGAAGCACTGTATGAAAGCATGTAAAATAGAATTATTAAATATGAATACATGATGTGATAAATATTGAAAATGGATAAGCATTTTCTTGTTAGATAAATACTAAAATTAATATATGCGATATAGAGTCTATATTTTGTATTTTAGGGAGGATTTAAATTGAATTTATAAGATATATAATAAAGACTAACCAAGATAAAATGGTATAGCGGATAGTTAAAGAATATAGATAATTTTAATTAAAGAAAGAATATTTTGTAATATAGGAGAATTATGAAAAAAATAAAAATTATGCATTTTGTTTCAGGCTTGTTGTCTGGTGGTGTTGAAGAAATGCTTTATAATTATTGTAAATTTATGGATTCTAAAAAATATGAATTTGTTATTGTGTATCAGCATGACCCGGTATTATCGTGCATACAGAAAATGCAGTCTATTGGATGTAAAACGATTAGGATAACGGCACGAAATGAAAATTTTGTGAGAAATATAACGGATAGTATTAATGTAATAAAGAACGAACAACCGGATATAGTGCATTCACATATGAATCTAATGAATTTTTGTGCATTATATGCTGCAAAAAAAAATGGAGTAGATGTTAGAATTTCTCATTCACATATTGCTGAAAAAAATAGAAATCTGCTTTTTAATATGTTTGCTTTCTGTTTTAAGCGGCTTTGCATAAAATATGCGACTGATTACATGGCGTGCGGAAAAGAGGCTGGATTATATCTGTATGGCGCAAAGAGGCTACATTCAGGTGATGTTACAATTGTTCAAAACGCTATTGACCTACAAAGTTTTGCAAGAAACAATAAATTAAATATTGCTTTTAGAAAAAAATATAACTTGGAAGATAAGTTTATTGTAGGACATATTGGAAGATTTACATATCAAAAGAATCATGAAAGAGTAATAGATATTTTTAATGAACTGTTGAAAGTACAAGAGAATAGCATCTTAGTTCTTGTTGGTACTGGAGAATTGGAAAATAAAATCAAGGACAAAGTAAAAAATATGGGATTGCAAGATAAAGTAATATTTTATGGAACGACTAACGATATGAGAGAAATATATAGTTCGATAGATGTATTGTTGCTTCCTTCATTGTTTGAGGGGTTGCCAGTTGTGTCAATTGAGGTGCAGGCTGCAAATATTCCCGCAATTTTTAGTACATCTGTTGCACCATCTTGCAAAGTAACAAATGCAATTAGATTTGTAGAACTCGAAAAAAACAATAAAGATTGGGCTGAAATAATTATAGATCATTACACTTCATTTGAACAATGTGACCTACATGACTTGCAAGAATTGTATGATATAAGGGGGAATGCTAGAAAATTGGAAAAATATTATGAAAGAAGATTGAGGAAAAAGTAAAATGATTAAAAAAATAGGTATTATAAATTGCAGCCATATTAGTAATTTTGGTAGTGTTTTGCAATCATTTGCTATAGAAAAGGTTGTTAGAGAAATAACAGGATATGAAACATATAGTATTAGATACAAACAGAGAAAAGATATAAAATATTTGAAAAATTATCTTCCACTATTATTTGAAAAGGATATTGTATTATTTAAGTTAAAATCTGTAAATAAAAAATTATACTTAAAATTTTGCAATAAGCAATTGAAAAAAAATTGTGAAAAAAGAGAGGAAAAATTTGAAAAATTCAGAAATGAAAATTTTAATTATACAAAAGTTTATACTAGTTTGCAAGAACTTGAAGGAATGAGCAAAGAATTTAAATGTATTGTGCTTGGAAGTGATCAAGTATGGCATCCTATTAATTATGGTAGTCATTATTACACCATGGAGTGGGTTTCAGATGAAACAAAGAAAATAACATATGCTGCTAGTTTTGGAGTAAATAGACTACCTGATTATCAAATTAATGGAACAAAAACTTTTTTAAAAAGAATTAATTGTCTATCTGTTAGAGAACAACAGGGGGCATTGCTGATAGATAATCTGATTAAGAGAAAAGTGCCGGTAGTTGTTGATCCTACAATTTTAATAAGTAAAGATGAATGGGATAAGGTGTCAGCAAAAGATATAGAAGAAAAAGATTATATTTTCTGTTATTTTTTAGGAAATAACAAAGCAGCAAGAATATTTGCTGAAACATTAAAATGTAAAACCGGAAAAAAGATATATAGTATTCCAGGTATGGATGAAATTAATTTATCTGATTTGAATTTTGGAGATAAGCAATTATATAATATAGGACCAGCTGAATTTATATCATATATAAAAAATGCTTATTGTGTAATAACGGATTCATTTCATGGAACAGTTTTTTCTATATTATATAATAAACAATTTATAGTGTACAATAGATTTGAAGATTGCAATAAAGGCTCAACTAATTCAAGAATAGATACTCTACTTGAATGGACGGGATTAAAAGGTAGAAGAATTATTAATGATTCAGCAGAAAAGGCAGTTGATACTATTCTGCAACATATAGATTATGGAGTGATTAATTCTAAAGTTGAGAAACAAAGGAGAGAATCTTTCAACTACCTCAAGAAAGCATTAACAAGAGATTGAAGGAAATGTTTTATATGGTATCAAGAAATAAATTTATAAATATAATGTTGGTTTTTTGTCTTTTTATAGTTAGTCTTTTTTTGTGCAAAGACAATATATATGTATTATTTTTAATAGATATGTTTTTGTTATTTTTGATAGTTTATAAAGCCCAATTTTCATTGATAACAATTTGGACTGTAGTACCAAACTATACACTAATGTGTTTGTTTTATTATTATGTGACAGATATAGCATATGGCAAATTAGCATTTATACATAATGTACAGTATAATAAAATATGTGAATTATTAATTTTGTATAATTGCGTTTTAGTTTTATTTACCTATTTTTCACCTTTTTTAGACTGTGAAAAAAGAATATATGAAAAAGACATTAAAATGGATAATATAAGTGCAAATATTTGTGCATTACTTGCAGTAGTAATGGCTTATATTGCATTTCCGAGTTTTAGCTTTACTTTTGACAATGGTAATCGATTTAATGCTTTATTGCCAGGACACTTTTGGAATCAGTTTTCGGTAATACTATTAATATTTTCTGTAGGAAACTTTAAAAAATCAAGATTAGTACGTATTTGCTATTGTATTGTAATTATGTGGTTTTTGTTGCACAGTGAAAGAGTGGATATTTTAGGCTTGATACTTTTTTTATTAATAAGATATTGTTCGCAAAAAAAATATCAATTTTCTTTAAAGACAATGAGTATCGTTTCATGTGTTTGTATAGCGATTTTTTTACTATTTATATATATAGGTAATGTTAGAGCTGGAGAGCAATTTGCGGTATCGACATCTGGATTTATTCAATCATTTTTAACTCAAAGTACAGCTTCTGATTTAGGATATGTATTTAATGGTACATTAGAATATGTGGATCAAAAAGGTTTATTGTATGGTGAAACCTATATTACCTATTTACAAGGAATTATCCCTATGCTAGAACAACCCTTAAGAGCGGGACATATTATTGAATCGTATTATCACACAGCGGGGGGAGAGTTTATTTTAACAGAACCTTATTTGAATTTTGGCTTTTTAGGCATAGTGATTATTATACCTATATATTTATGTATAGTATTAAAAATTATAAGAAAAAATTCAAGGTATAATAGAATAGTATTCTATTTTTTGACAGTAGCAGCAGTTAGATATTTATGGTATGGTTTAACTTATATCGAAACTGGAATTATTTATTTAATTCCATTAACTTATTTTGGGGTTACATTTTGGAAAAAATGCAAATATAAGAAGTAGAGGAGACAATAATGCTTTTAACAGAGGATAAGTGTTGTGGTTGTACAGCCTGTTATGCAGTATGCACTAATAATTGTATAAAAATGGTTAGAAATAAAGAGGGGTTTCTGTACCCTTATATTGATAATGATAAATGTATAAGGTGTAATCTTTGTGAAAAAGTTTGTCCAATATTAAATAAAAAAAATGGGAGTTTTCCAATTAGAAGTGTTGTTATAAGAGCAAAAAATGAAGAGACGGTTTTGAACAGTGCTTCAGGAGGTTTTATTACTCCGTTAGCGAATTATGTTATTAAAAATGGTGGATTAGTATTTGGTGCAATATTAGATGATTCAAATGTTGTAAAACATGCAAAGATAGATAATACTAAAAACGTTCATTTAATAAGAGGATCAAAGTATGTGCAAAGCAATTTAAATAATTCGTATCAAGAGATTAGAGAATATCTAATTAATGACAAACAGGTATTGTTTACAGGAACTCCATGTCAAGTATATGGATTAAAGAATTTTTTGATACAAGATTATGAAAATTTAATAACGGTAGATCTTGTTTGTAAGGGAGTTGCATCACCGAAATTTTGGGATAATTATCTGAAAAATAAAGAAGAAACAGAAAATTCTAAAATTAATCATGTTAATTTTAGAAAAAAAAATAGAGGATATCATTCAACAGATATGGAAATTCAATTTGAAAATAACTCTATATATGCTGAAAACAAAACGGATTATTTTATGAGATCATATATTAATAGTATTTGTATGAGAAAAAGTTGTTATCAATGTAATTTTAAAGGATTGGAAAGATGTTCAGACTTTACCATTTTTGATGCATGGAATGCTACAAAATATACATCGATAAAAAAGGATGATGATAAGGGATATACTAATGTGTTGATTCACACTCAAAAAGGTGAAAAAATATTAAATAACATATCTAATCAGATATTTATTTATGAATCTAATATGAAAAAAGCAGTTGAATATGATGGAATAATGATAAGTAATAGCACCGAATTTGTGAATCAAAGAAATGAATTTTATGAAATATTAAATAGAGAAGGATTAAATAGGACAATTAATTTATTATTGCCAATTACAGCTATTGATAAATTTCTTGATAAATTAAAGAAAATATTGTATAAATTAGGTTTACTTAATTTTATAAAAAAAATAAAGGAGAAGATTCATGGCAAAAATTAGTATATTAATACCAGTATATAATGTACCTATGGATTTATTAAAAAAATGTATAAATAGCGTAATTAATCAATCATATAAAGACATTGAAATTATTATTGTTGATGATGGCTCAAATGATAAATGTGCTGGTTTATGTAATGAATTTGCTGAAAAAGATAATAGAATAAAAGTTTTTCATAAAGCTAATGGTGGATTATCATCAGCAAGAAATTTTGCAGTAAAAAAAGTAAATTCAAAATGGTTTACTTTTTTGGATGGAGATGATTGGATTGAAAAATATACATGTGAGAATATAATTAAACTTTTAGATGATAGAATTGATTTAATTGTATATGGTATGATAAGAAACCAAAATGAAAAAGAATTTTTAATTCCCATGAAATATTATAGAGAAGAAAATTATATTGGTAAAGAATGTGAGATGCTTCGAAAGATGGTATTGGATCATGATAGTTTTATTTCATCAAGTGTTGCTAAAGTTTATAATACTAATTATATAAGAAAAAATGATTTATATCATTCAGAAGAACTAAAATGTGGAATGGAAGGAATTGAATTTGTATATAGAGTGTTTAGTTTAGCAAACAATGTGAAAATCTCGGATTTTTATGGTTATCATTATGTGTATAACGAAGAATCACTATCTGCAATTCCTTCAATGGAGAACAACAATTTAACTATGAAGGGAATTAATAAAATAAGAGATTATGCCAATATAAGGGGGTATGATGATATTCATCTTATTGATAAAAGACATGTATATTCAATAATGGCAATTGTGACTCGCAGCTTTTTTAATCCAAGACTAAGAAAAAGTTATTCTTCTAGGAAAAATGAATATATAAATTTTTTAAAAGAGAATAAGTTATCTTTTTTACTAAAAAACATAAGGTATAAAGAATATCCTTTAAAAAAATATTTATTATTATTTTTAATCAAACATAAGTTATATTTTTTGTTATATACTTATGCTACACTTAGTCAGGCAAGATTTTCATAAAATAAAACGGAGAAATGATTAGATGAATATAAAAGAATTAACAAAAAAGAATATATATATTCAAAATTATATTACAAAATTTAAGTATAAAAAAAATAATGATATAATCAGGGAAAAGGTGGAAGAGTGTTTTAATATAGACTCAATTTTAAATTTTCAAGAATTTAAAGATTTGGTAATGTCTTGGAAATTAGAACCAGATTTTATGAATTCAGTTAATGAATATAAATGTGTAGGTTCTGAATCTTTATTTTATGGGCAGCTTAAAGCGTTGTGTGACTATTCTGGAGTTTCATATAAAAATAGTAGTTTATTAATTCCAAAAGCTGAACATGGGCCGGATTTTTGGGAGAGAGAAAGAGGACTTGTAAATGGTGAATGTGATTTTAATTATTTATTTCAAGGTGATTACAAGGTAGAAGCAATTCATCGTATGAATCCATATACTCCTGTATATGTTATTGGACCATATGTTTATTATGCTCAAGATTATTACACAGAAGAAAAGTTTTCAGAGTTAAAAAGGAAACTTGGCAAAACACTTTTGGTTTTTCCTTTTCATAGTTACGAGACTAGAACATTAACTTACAATTCAGAGCAATTGGTTGATGATATTATGGATAATATTGCTAAAGATTTTGATACTGTTATGGTTTCGATTTATTGGAATGATGTAGATAGTGAATTATGTAATTTGTTTAAAAAAAGAGGAGCCATATTAGTAAGTAATGGTTTTCGATGTGATGATAATTTTATAAGAAGATTGAAAGCAATTATACAGTTATCAGATGCAACGATAGGAAATGATTTAGGTAGCCATATAGGTTATTCAGTCTGTTTGGGAAAACCACATATTTTTTTAAATAATCATAAATGTAAGGTTGTATCAGAAGATGAGGAAATGAAACTAACAAATTTGGATGATAATAAAAAAAATAAAAATTTCGAGATTGCGTGTGATGAATTTTCATTAAATAAATATTATAATCATTCGAATGCTGATAATTCTCAGTTTTATAATAAATTCTGGGGAGGAAAAAAATATATAAAATCAAAAGAGCAGATTAAAGCTATTTTTGATATATCCAAAAATATTTTAGATAATTCAATGGGATTTCGTCAGAATTTTGATAAATCGGTTGTAAATATTTTGAGATATTATAAAGAGAATAATGATTTATTACATTATAATATATTAAGAGATGCATTGGGAAATATAGAATGAGTAAGACAAAATATAAATTCTTAGCAAAAAACACACTTTTATTTTCAATTAGCACATTTGGTTCTAAAATATTAACTTTTTTATTAGTACCACTATATACAAATGTGTTGTCAACATCTGATTATGGAGCTGTTGATATACTTACTACAACAGTTAGTTTATTATCGATAGCATTGACTTTTAACATAGCATCAGCTGTGATGAGATATGCTTTAGAATATGTTGATATACCTGAAATAATATTAAAATATGGAATTAAAGTTCTATTTACGGGTACATTTTTAATGACCCTAGGTACATTTTTATTATACCTTACACGGATATTAGAATGGCCAAAATATTATTATGTATTTATGGTTATACTATTTGTTATAAGTTCGTTTGAGCAGTTATTTCAAAATTATTTAAGAGCAATAGATAAAATTGAATTAATGGTAGTTACAAGTTTAATATCTACCATTATAAAATTAACCAGCAATATTGTCTTGTTACTTGTTGTAAAATTAGGTGTTTTAGGATATATGGTATCAATGGTTTTAGGTCCATTTGTTTCGTGTATTGTTTCATATGTATGTTTGGCGCCTATTAGATATCCGAAAATAGAATATACTTCTGAAATTAGAATTAGAAAAGAAATGAAAAGATATGCTATACCAACTGCGATCAATTCACTAGGATGGTGGATAGCTAATAGTGTTGATAGATATTTTATAACTGGTATGATTGGAACCGCTGTTAATGGTATTTATTCTGTAGCATATAAAATTCCGACTATCATGTCGATGATTTGTGATATTTTTATTCAGGCATGGGGAATATCAGCAATAAAAGAATATGATCAAGATGATCAAGATGATTTTTTTTCATTAATTTATAAATCTTTTTCAGCTGGATTAATAGTAGTGTGTTCATTGTTGATTTTTTTTAATAGATTAATTGCAAAAATTCTATTCGCAAAGGAATTCTATAATGCTTGGCAATATTCATCAATTTTAGTTTTATCAATGCTATTTAGTGGATTGTCTGGTTTTTTGGGTGCGATATATGGGGCTGCCAAACATAATGACGAATTAGCGATTACTACTTTTGTATCTGCAGTTGTAAACATAGCACTAAACTGGTTGTTAATTCCAAGTTGGGGGGCATATGGAGCAGCAGTATCTACTGTAATTGCATTTTATATAATCTGGTTATTGAGATTTATATTTGTAAAAAAATATATAAAATTATCTGTAAACTTGATTAAGAGTCATATTTCATATTTGTTACTTGTGATTCAGATTTGTATAGAACATCTTAATAATGTTTTTTATATGATTCAAATAATTGTTATAATTTTTTTAATATGTTTATTTAATCATGAAATAAATTTTTTTATAAATAAAACTATTGGTATATTGAAAGAAAAATGTGATAAAAAGAGAGGCATATAAATGGACTTGGCATTTTTGGGCATATTAATTTCTCTGATTATAGTGGATATTAAACCGTATAATAGATTTAATAAATTAAGATATATAGATGTTGAACAATCAAAATCGTTAAAAGGAATATGTGCAGTAGTGATATTTATTCATCATATTTCTCCAGAGGTTGGGGGGGATATGTTTAAAGAATGTGGTTTTTTAAGTGTTAGTATTTTTATTTTTCTTTCAGCATTTGGATTAACTAGAAAATGGATTAAATATAGAATTAGAGAGTTGGATGATATTATTTATATAAAGATTCCTGAATTATTAGCCATATCAATTTTTTCTATGTTATATAAGGTGATTTATCTTATAATTATTGATGAGAAGATGAGCATCAAAAACATAATAATCGGAGCATTGACTGGTAATAAGGTTTTGAATTGGTTTTTTCCGGTTATTATCGTGTTATATGGATTATTTGCTCTTTCAATTTTTATCAACGATAAAATGGGTTGTAATGAAAAGATGTTAGTAAAAATAAATATTGTGTTAGTTGTAATATTTTCAATAATACTATTTTATTTCTTTATTAAAGGATATATATTAGTTCATTGGTTAATAAGTCTATTTGCTTTTCCATTTGGTATTTTTATGGCAATAGAAGATTTTGCACAATTTATGGATAAAAAAAGTAACATATTTATTAGTTTCATTCTGTTCATCTTAATGTTTGTTATGTGCCATTGTGTTGATGCTAATGGAATTTTGTTTATTCGAGTTTTTAAAATGTTTTTGTATTATATTTTATCTATATTAATTTGCATATTAGCATATTATTTTGTCAGATATAAATGTAGTAAATACATATTTCTGAATATTGGAAAATTTTCAGCAGAAATAATACTAACACAAAATATGGCTATTACAATGATGAGAAATAAAAAAATATATATAGATAGTAATATAGTCTATGTATTAATGACTGTATTTATACAAATTGCATTGGTTACTATTTTAACACCAATATATAGTATTATAAAATTAAGAATGAAAAATTTTGGTAAACAAATTATAGAAAGGAAAAAATGATGGTTAATATAATATTATCTTTTGATGATGGGCGACACGATAATTATGAGGCATATGAGAATATTATGAAGCCGTTAGACATTCCAGCAACGTTTAATATAACTTCAGGATATATTTTAGATAATATATGCGAAGAGGATAAACCAGGTCCACATAAACCAATGAGTATGGAAGAAGTAAGACAATTAAATTCTAGTTGTTTGTGTGAAATTGCTGGGCATGGCTTTAAACATGACAATTCTATTGTAAGTTTAATAGATGGAGTTACTTGGCTAAAGCAAGAATTTGGATATAAATTGGTTGGAATTGCAAGTCCTCATTCTGAGTATGATTTAAATAAATTAGAAAGAGAAATGAATATTTTTAGGGAAAATAATGTAGCTTACTTAAGGATAAGTAATGATTATTCAAAACTTAGATTTTTAAAAAAAGCTATCAGAAAAATAAATAAAAAAGTTCACTCAGGTTGGTTATATTATTATGTAAATAAAGATTCTATAATGCAATCTCCTAACTTTCTACTTTATAGCGTTCCAGTGCTAAAAAATAATAAATTACATGAGATTGAGAAGTTTATCAATATTCTATCAAGAAAAAATGATAATTCCACAGTGATATTTATGTTTCATAGTATATTAAAAAATGATGAAAATTATTATGATGATTTATTTACTTGGGATTATAATGATTTTAATAGTTTATGCTTGTTTTTGAATATTATGAGAAATAATAATAAAATTAATATTATTCGTACAATTGATTTGTTTACATAAAATTATTATATAATTTAAAGAGAGGATATTAAAATGAAAACAACAGTATTTATGCCAATTAAATTGAATAATGAGAGAACACCAGGAAAAAATTTAAAAAAGTTTGATGACGGTACAGCACTACTTCAGGTACCATTAAAAACGGCTTTAAAAGCAAAAAAAGAAGGATACGTTGACAGAATTGTAGTTTTTTGTAGCAGTGATAATATAGTTTCTTATCTACCAGAGGGAGTTGAATTTATAAAGAGAGATGCGTCACTTGATACACAGAAGGTGCGGTGTGCAGACATTATTGAAGCTTTTTTAAAAGCTGTGGAGTCAGATATATATGTAATGTATCATGCAACATCGCCTTTTATTTCAAAGGAACATCTAGTTGAGTGTATTAATGCAGTAAAATCAGGTAAGAATGATTCAGCTTTTGCTGCTAAAAAATTACAAAATTTTATGTGGCAAGATGATAAACCTATTAATTTTTCATTAGATTGTGCTCCTCGAACTCAGGATATGAAGCCATATTATTGTGAACTTTCTTCCCCTTATGTTTTTACAAAAAGTGTATTTGAAAAATATCATGGGAGAACAGGAGAACATCCATATATATGCGAATGCACTGAGATTGAAGCTATTGATATTGATTATCCGGAAGATTTTGAATTAGCTAATGCTGTGTATATGTCATTGATAAAAAATGAGGGGGAATAGTTATGGGAAATGTTAAGATTCTTGATTGTACATTAAGAGATGGGGGGCATATTAATCAAGGAAGATTTGGAAAAAAAGTAATTAAGGCTATTTTGGCAGATTTGGTTAAGGCAAAAATAGACATTATTGAGGCTGGATTTTTGTGGGATTCAGAAACAGATGAAGATACAGCAAGATTTGAATCAATCGAAAAGTTAAAAAAATATTTACCAGAAGATTTAGAAAATTCTAAAATTTCCTTAATGGCAGATAATGTTGATTTAAGTAAATTAGAGCCATATGATGGAACGGTTGAATATATAAGACTGTCTTTTAGAAAGAATGAATTTAAGTGGGCAGAAGAAACAGCAAGGTTATTAAAAAATAAAGGATATAAAGTGTTCATTAATCCAATACATGGAAGTTCGTTTTCAGATCAAGAGTATCTAGAAATTATAGAAAAAGTTAATGATATTAAACCATATGGATTCTCTATTGTTGATACTTTTGGTGCTATGAGACAATCGGACTTAGGTAGGATTTACTATTTAGTAGAACATAACTTAGACAAAGACATTGTATTAGGTGTACATTTACATGAAAATCTTGGGTTAGCTTATTCACTTGCGCAATATGTATTAAACATAGTATCACCAACGAGAAATGTTACAATAGATGGATCTTTGTATGGAATGGGAAAGGTACCGGGGAACTTATGCATTGAACAAATGATGGATTATTTAAATAATGAATATAATTATGCATATTCAACAGAACCAATTTATGATGCTATTGATGATTACATTATGCCGATATATGAAAATGTCAAATGGGGATATTCTGTTCCTTATGCACTGTCAGCGCAATGTGGGGTTCATAGAACATATGCTGAGTATCTAGTTAACAAGGAACGATTACATACTAAAGATATAAGACGATTATTAAATTCAATAGAGCCAGAATTTGCAGAAATATTTCAAGAGAAGTATATTGAGTCTTTGTATAAAAAATATATGTTATCTGATTTTGATGATGCTGACTACAGAAATAGATTATATGAAAGTTTAAATAAATATAATCAGTTTGTTTTAATTGCACCAGGTGCCTCATTAAAGAAATTTAATTTTAAAAACGAATTAATTAATGAATCATGTGTAATTACTATAAATTTTGTTTATGATAGAATTAAATCAGATTATCTTTTTTTCTCTAATACAAAAAGATTAGGATATGTGGATTTATTAGAACAAGATAATTTGATTATAACTTCGAATCTAGTTAATGAAGTTAATCATCCTCGTTATATAATATCAAGAAATGAGCTTTCATATCATGATGATTTGTATTCAGATGATTCAACTTTAATGTTATTGAATTTATTAAAAAAATGTGAGAAAAAAAATATATATCTGATAGGATTCGATGGATTTAAAAAGGATACGACTAATTTTTATGAAATTGGATTAGAAAGAAAAGTAAGAGAGGATGATTATGATAGTCATACTAGAAAGGAAATATTAAATAAGGTATATTGTGATATGAATATAAAATTTTTGACGCCATCTATTTATTCAGATTTCAAAGAAAGTGATTAAAAAAATATATTTGATTGGTGTAAGAAACAAAATTTACCATGTTTAATTAATGGATTTTCAACAACAAAAAATACGCATAAATCCCTTGAAAATACTGAGTTTTCCAGTAATAAGTAGTATAATAAATGCAGGGAGAATATATAAATTGCTATAAAATTCTTGCACTTGGATCGGTAATGAAATTGCAAAAAAATGAGCTTAGTAGCCGACAGCAATTTTATATGGAGGAAATGACACAGATGAATAACTAAGCTAGAACTCTGGTTATGTATTGATAAAACGAAGAAAGAGAGGATTCACCAAAAGGAGGATGATCCTGTTGGACATGAGTGGTGAGTTGCTATATAGAGGTATGGGACACTTTTAAGCCATTTAGAGGGGATAGTGATGACGGTTTATTTGGTGCACCCATTATTACTATGTTTCTGCCTTGTGTGAGGTAAAGAACATTCCAGAAACTAAGGTTCATTCAACAACAGGTAGAAAGAATTATTGAATCTATTGAAAAAACACTTGATTATATTGAGAGGAAGGAATTGAGTTGACTATAAACAGAATTAAATATTGGATAATTGACGTTGATGGAACGATGACAGATGGCGGAATATATTATGATAGTAATGGGAATGAAGTAAAAAAGTTTAATACTAGAGATGCTGCAGGTATTTTTGTGTGCAAAAAACTAGGAATTAAAACAGTGGTCATTACAGGAAGAACAAGTAAGGCAACAGAAAAAAGAATGTCAGAAATAAAAATTGATTATTTATTTCAAGGAATAAAAGATAAATTATTTTTTTTAGAGAAATTCATAGATGAACATCATATAGAAAAGAATCAAATTGGATATATAGGCGATGATTTAAATGATTTTCAAGCAATGAAGTTAGCTGGATATGTAGCTTGTCCTTGCGATGCATGCTTTGAAATTAGACAAGTTGCGGATTATATAAGTCCAATTAAAGGAGGAGAAGGAGTCATAAGAGATGTCATAGAACATAGTTTAAGAAATCATGAAGGTTTGTGGGAAAAAGCTATTAGCGATGTATATGGTGTAGGAGTATAAGAATGAGAAATAAGATTTGTTCTTTAGAAATATTGCGTTCAATAGCGTTTATCTGTGTGATTTTACATCATACTGGAATTAGAACATTAAAACTTGGAGCTGGGGGGGTATCAATTTTTTTAATAATGTCTGGATTTATACTAATTATAGGATATTTTCCAGGGGATAGAATTAGAGAAGTATCATTTAAACAAAATATTAGATTTACATACTCAAAAGTAAATAGATTATATATGTTACATGTATTATGTACATTTGCTATGATGCTATTTGCTTTTATTGGTACAGAAAAATTGGATATCAAAGAAATTATTTTAAAATTAACGTTTAATTTATTTCTTGTTCAAGAATGGATTCCTATGAGTGATGGTATTTTGAATAGAAGTATCAATCCTGTATCATGGTATTTATGTACAGCTGTATTTACATGGTTTATTTTTCCTTATGTATTAAGCATAATGAAGAAAGCATATAACGTTAAGAAAGCATTATTTGCATTAGTAGCTCTTTATATGCTTCAGATTTTAATTGGAATATTATGTTATGAGGTTAACGGAGTTTTTCAAATATCTAATGTAAGAATGGATATGATAGGTTGGTTATGCTATACACATCCGTTAGTTAGAACGATAGATTTTCTCATAGGTTGTAATCTGGGATATATCTTTTTAAACATGAGATTAGATAATAAAAAAGAAATAAAATTTTACACTACTTTTGAAATTATAGCGATAGTATTATTCGCTTTTTCAAATATTGTGTATATTATTAAAAGATATGATGTTGATGTGTCTTATGTTATGAATATTGATTCAAGTAGATGGTGGACGTATTCCATTATTTTTACACCTGTGACTTGTATGTTAATATTAGTATTTGCAATAGGAAAGGGAAAGTTGACCAAAATTTTGGTTGAAAATAAATGGTTATTATATATTGCGAAAATTAGTTCCTATGGTTTTTTGATTCACTATGTAGTGTTTAGGTATATATCTGTTATTTTATGGCATATTCCAAGAATAGGGGGAGAATTATTTGCAAAGCGTTATGGTGGAATTATTAATTGTACTATAGGAGTTAGTGTTACATTTTTTTTATGCAAACTATGGATTTCTTTTAGAAAAAAAATAGATTTTCAAAATCTTTCTGAAAAAACTAATTAGCGTTTGCTGAAATTATATAGTTTTTCTTAAATATTTTAGGGGCAAAAAGCAGTTAAAACAACAAGTATGATATATAGTATTTTAAACTGAAGGGTTACAAAAAGAGAAAGCAGAGGAAAACATATATGGGAGAGTCAAGAGTTTCATGGATTGATGTATTAAAGGGAATTGGAATAGTTCTTGTTGTTATAGGTCACATTTATTTGAATCCGATTGTAGATAATTGGTTATATTCATTTCATATGCCATTATTTTTTCTGGCAGGAGGCCTGGTGTATAAAGAAAAGCCTATATTAGTGGATGTAAGGCGGAGAATTCAGACTATTGTAGTTCCATATTTTTCATTTGGGTTTTTAATACTTCTTTATTGGCAAATAATTGAGCGGAGATTTAGAGAATCAAGTATGAGTCTGAGTGATTCCATTTTAGGTTTGTTTTTAGGGGATTATGATAAGCTGGATTTTAATGTTCATCTGTGGTTTTTACCATGTTTTTTCTTGACTGTTATTTTATTTAATATATTAGTTTGTTTAGGAGGAAACAAGGTTGCCTATACGGTATCTGTATTGATGAGTTGTATATATATTGTTTTTCCTATGCAAGAACTTTATTGGGGATTCAATAGAGTCTTTAAATATATAGGGTTTTATGCGATAGGTGTGCTTTTTTCACAAAGGACGATAAAAATACTTGAAAAAAAGGTAGCTAGTTTTATATGTGCCTGTGTTTTATTGTCTTTAAATTTTATCTTGGCATATATTCATCAGGTTGATGGAATTATGTGGTATATAACTGCTTTAATTGGGGTGACAGGTGTAGTATTAGTGGCATATATTGTTAGTGAGAATTATGTTTTGCAATATTTGGGACGTGTTTCATTGATTATTCTTTGTATTCATGGACCGATTTATAGAATAGTTGTAAAGATTCTGTCAATTTTGTTACATTTGAAAACAGATACTATTAGAAATAATTTTTTGTTGGTAATGATTGTAGTTGGTATTACAATAGTAATATGTAGTTTGGGATATGAAGTAGTTATGAAAATTTTTCCATGGATGCTTGGAAAGAGAGAATGCTATAGCACAAAGCGGACGGAGCTATGAAGAAATCATGCAGTACCTACAAAGTCCATCTGAAGATGTGTGATTAAATGATAACGGAATACTATTTTATAGTCAGATGTGGAGATATCATTATTCTTCTCTATCATGAAGTATATGACTGAAGCACAGATTTTGGGTGACAATAACATGTAAATTTCCAGCCTAAGATGCTTTTAGGGCTATTTCAGGCTGGAAATTAAGGTTTACATATGCGAATTTATACATTTTTCAAAAAGTTGTGAAAATGTTTGAAAAATTATACAAATCTAAAAATATTTATATTGTTATTGAGTTCATTAAAAAGTATAATATAATTAGCTGTTGAATTAATGAATAAAGGAAGCCTACTAATAAAAAGTCGAGTATTTTTTGAAGAAACCTAAGAATTGAAAAATAGGTACAAAAAACAGGCTATCCAAAACGGCTAGCTTAACGTAGGTGATAATCGTTTGATATTTAAGACTCTTCGATTTGAGATTGTTCTAAGTTGCGTAAGAACTCCTTAACCTTGCCATAGTAGATTCGTAAGAATTTATTGGCACCAGCGGTCATGTAAACAAGGTATGGTTTTTCTTCAGCGCGTTTTCTATCCAGGAACTGATAGACAGGTTCGTCTACAGGCTTGTTTTGAAGGTATGTGTGGACATTGTGGACATCACTTGAAAAAGGGGCTTCCTAAGCCTTGTAGAATCTTTCTTTGAAGCACGGTTGCTTCGTTGCTTGAATTGTCTAGATTCATTTACACCAGGATCAACACCGGCAAATGCAGTGATAGCCTCTCAATGTGTAAAACGAGATACATCCCAAATTTCAGCAATCAACTGAGGCCCATATGTTTCACCAACACCGTACAAGCTCATTACGGTTTCGTATTCGGGCAGTGTAGAAGCAAGCTCATTCATCTCTTTACTAATGATTTCGATGTGTTCCGATGCCAAACGCAACTGTTGAATGCTTTGCTGAATAAGGAGTTTGTAAGATTTTTCCTTTGGGAACACTGCAACAAGTTGTTTGGATTCATCGAATAGTAAGGCTGGCTTATTTTTTTGGTAGTTATAATGATGCTTCTTGTAGAATGCTTCATAGCGTTCAGTAAAGGCTTTTGGCCCGATTTTGCGGACACAATCAACATGCCAAAAAGAATAGGCATAATCAACCCACTTTTCACTACTATTGTCTCTAACGAGGCTGTCGAAGAGTTTGTTCACACCGGGATAAGTGTTATCTAGGAGTGAAATAAGATTGGTGTTGGCAGCAACTTTCTGTTTCATGAAGAAAGTGAACTGCGAATTTACTGTTTTAAGTTGTTCGGACGCGCACATAGCAGTCCTACCTACATAAATCGAACGGCTGTAATGATAAGATGGCTTACAGGCTTTCCTGCTGATGCCCAATGGCCCAAGGAAAAATAGGTCAGACCGATACTTATTTATCTTACAGCTTTAGCAACAAGAGGGAAACATCCTAACTGGCTGTTAGGTGGTGTACTTCCTACAACTTATATATTAGGAGGAGAAATGAATTATGAATAGTTGTTGAATATTATAATTAATACTGGAATTTTTAAATAACATATATTTTTGAAAGTACCTAAATCAAAGCATATTTATTTTTGATGTCAAATTAATTAGTGGTATTAGATTTAGTAAAAGCTTATTTTATTGATATACGATTTTCGTTATTAACCAGCTGGTTCTGTTTTATTATTTTAAAATCAATACATTTTTCTAAGTGTAATAATAGTTCAAAATAAGCTGATATTTCTGATTATGAGGTATTACCATTTAAAGAAGTCTATTGTATAATCATTTTGTTGTGCAGAAATACATTATTTTGTAATGATTTCGAGTAAAATCATCATTCATTAGAATGCCATGAGACATTTTTGATAATAATGCTTATAATTGGCAAGAAATTAAAGTAAAAAATATAATGTTGCATCTAAACAGAAAGGTATGGTAAAGATAAGTGAAAAAATCGTTTATTTCTTTTTGGGTAAGTTTTTTAATAATAATTATAATGGGGAAAAATACAATTTTAGCAAGTGACGAATGGGAATTGCCGGTAATTGGGGATCAGATTAAGCTGGAATTAGGCGGAATAGCATCAACAAACGGAAAAAACGCGGTTGCTGATACAAGATGCAGAACAGGATATTATGACATAAATGAAAATACCGTAAAAATCACACCGGCATCCGGAGTAAAATACGGTGTATTTTATTATGATAATAACAAGTCGTACAAGGGCTGGAGCAACTGGCAGACATCAGGAGAATTTAAGACAGCTACCGGAACGAGATACATAAGAATAATAATGGGCTATTCAAATGATGCCAAGTTGGATAATGCTGCAATGAATGGACTGGCAGGGCAGATAGAAGTAACAGAAGCAAAAAAACAGGATAAGCTGGAGTTAGGCGGAATAGCGTCAACAAACGGAAAGAACGCGGTTGCTGATACAAGATGCAGAACAGGATATTATGACATAAATGAAAATA
>OGDU01000146.1_pt1 | contig 73363 bp, 127 predicted proteins | sample 1570371 | NCBI WGS metagenome assembly OGDU01 (sample SAMEA2581977, study PRJEB24529) | metagenome | biome: Human gut stool | place: China | collected 2011
CGGTTGCAGAGCTTACAAACATTTTTACAACTCATATTTCTACCTCTCAATCAAATAAGAGGTGAGTCGCAACCCACCTCTTAGAATTAGTCAACCTCTAAGGGCGAGTTACTTAGCAGCAACCGTTTCCATATCCGTTGCATCCTGCGTATGCATACGGAGCCGGTACCTGAAATGCAGGAATCGGGGATGGATTGATTGAATTGATTAATCGCTGCGTCTGTGCATTCATTTCAGTTACAATCAGCGCGGACTGGCGATCCTGAGATGCAGCACGCTTCAGATCAGAGTTCTCTGCCTGCAATGTTGCAATCTTATCATTCGTCAAGAAATCAAGGATTGCTCTTGTATTGCTGTTCTGATTGTCCAGAATATCTCTGGTATTGTTGTTCATTGTGTTTTGAAGAGCACAAGTGTTGGTTGCCAGGTTGTAGTTGATACCCTGGATAGCTTCCCTGTTGTCGCAGCAACACTGAGCTAACTGAGACTGCAATGCGTTTGTGTTCTGCATATTAGCTACTGTATCAGCGTTAATTGCCTGTTGAACACCATTGAAGCCCTGAAGCATTCCAACATTCACACCATTGAAACCACTCTGCATGGTATTGTTGAGAGCATATGTGCTGTCACAGATGCCCTGCTGAATACCTCTGATACCATTCTGAATATCGTTAAGAGCAAAACTCTCATTGATATCTGCACGTGTGGCCCATCCTTGGAATCCAGCACCATTTGCACCATTGCCACCGAAGCCGCCGCCCCAGCCGCCAAAACCTCCCCATCCGAAGATAGCAAAAATCAAGACAAGCCAGATAAGTGAAAATCCATCACCGCCCCACATGTCATTGGCACGGTTATTAGAGCCTGTAGCAGCTGCAATGTCACTAAGGCTGTAATTTGAACCATTCATCATGTTTTTAGTCTCCTTAAATATTATTTACAATAGGAGACATCCGCGGCTGTCGTCCCAAATTGTAGCGATTTTTAATCACCCAATTATGGGGAAATGTTATAATCCAAGGAATTTCTGGATAATTCCGTCTGGTGATAAGTGCTTTTCATTAAATACATTTTGCTGTATTTGATGTAATTGATCTGTATCACCTTTTTTGTATAAATCCAACGCATTCTTCAATGTCGGATTGTTTCCTGCAAATTTACTCATATCGTTCATCATGTTATCCACACTTCCGAACCTCTGAGAAATCATTTTCTCAAATTGCTTTTTCATCATGGCGTTTGGGTTGAAATTCATCTCTGCTTACCTCCGTTCTGCTGTTTTGCAGCTTCCGATGTTCCTGACATAAATGTCGGGAACATATCTTTGATTCCGGAAATCTCAGAACAAACATCGTTCCGAAGCTGGTTAAACATGGACTCAATGTCAATCTGTTTTTCTTCCTGCTTCGGTTGCTGCTGTTCGTCTGGATTTGCAAGTCGGTAAACAAAAATCCTGCTTCTTCCGTCTGCCTGTAATTGCTTTTTATATATTTCTGTTCCATCTGTCTTTGGATAGTAAACAGGGTTGCCAGACATATCAACGTCCTTTGCTTTTACAGTATCAATGCCATCAACCATCTGCCCTTGAAGCATCGGCATTTGCTGCATTTGTTGTACAGGCTGCTGCATCTGCATTTGTCCATATGGCATTGCCTGTTGATAGTTATTCTGTAATTGTGCCAACCTGTCTTGATACGGCTGTATTTGTCCGTAAGGGTTGCTCATCATTGGCTGTTGCGGATAATACGGATAACCTGCCATAATCTGTTCCTCCTGTCCGGGATTCAAGAATCATATCCATATCATCTATAGAACGATGCTTTTCCCATATACCCTCGTAAGGGTTTCTTAATATAATCATTACGTTTTCTCCTATGATTATATTATATAGAAAGGAACACTGTATTTGAACGTCACTATTTCGCCACATTTCCGCCATTATGCAAAGAAAAGCCCCGAATGTACATCGGGGCAACTTTGGTAATTTTCTGTTTTATTTTTTTATTGATTCGGTCTATGGTTCTGGGGCTGTACTCCATTAATTCAGATGCTTCCCATAATGTCTTTTCGCCATAAGCCCGTAATCGAAATAATTTTTCTTCGCGTGAATTAAAACCTGCTTCTTGCAAGTAAAATTTTCTTTCATCTTCTGAAAAATCTGCATAATTCATATAACTCCACCGTCCTCCCTTACAAGTGGAATCAATTTGTTACATAGGAAATACACCGCTCAACATAAATCCTACAACTGCTCCCACGACTGCCGTTATAATGCATACAATAATGGTGTCATAACGTTTGCCAGGGACTGCCATGAGGATTTTTAAATTGTTGTTCATTTCATCGACTGTTTCTTTAATATGATCTAAGTCATTGCTATACAGGGCGGTCTTCTGTTCGAGCTTATTAATTCTTGAATAAAATTCTTTGTGCCTTTCAGACTGCTTTTCCTGCATATCATGAATACTTTTTTCAATTTCTTCGAAGCGGTGATTGTTAAAGCACTCATGTTCACATCCCATCGCTTTTCCTTTCTTTCACTCCCTATAAGATTTTTGCTCTTTCCCTACTTTAATGAGCAACCCTGCAATGTACCGGGAGGAAAAACACATTGCGTTCCATCCCATCTTTTTTAACTCAAACTTCCAGCAAAAGGAAAAACACCATGATTAATATAAATTTCGGTTTCAGATTCCCAACTTCTATTTACAGAAGATTCAGAATGTGATCCTTGGAACTCTGCCCCCTGTTTAACCAGAAAGTAAAGCGCCAAGTCAAAAATACAATCATAGCATTTTTTCATGTCGTTTTTGATTTTATCATCAGTGTAACTAGAGGGGTAATTTCGCTTATTTTTAAATGAACGAATTGCCCGATTTACAGAAAGAGTGAGTATGGACTCAGATTCTGGATTATCTGCTAAATAAAGTGATAATTCTTCCATAAGTTCTTCATTCATTTAATTCACCGCCTCTTTCTGCGTTACTGCTGAGATAATATTTCAGAAATGATACCAGCCTTATTAGTTGCTGTCAGGGCATAGCCATTATCACTTGCGAGCTGTCTTAACTGTGGTACAGTCATATTAGACAGCTCACTTTCTGTATACTTGTGTGTTGGTACATTATCTGCACTCGCTACAGATGGTGACTGGCTGTTCTCATCAAGACTATGCCCGTTTATTCCCCCTTTGTACCAATGATAAGACCACCATTGGATTTTGAAGCTACTGGAATAAATAAACCAGATGCTTTAGTCCATGTAGCAACTGGGTCTGGTGTAGCCCACATGGATAAAGTAACAAAGGAACGATTTTCCTGTTCGATAAATGCTTTGTAAGCATTTTCGTCCGGTGTTGGTCCCCACAGACCTGCGCCGAAGGATCCATCTGCTTCTGCTGCATAAAGAGTGAATACGTTTTCTTTGAAGTATCTGGAAACTCCAAGAGTTCCATCTGCTTTATCGTAATTGAATTTTCCTTCGCATGTGGCAACTTCAATGTCAAATTCCTGCATGAGAAGATTTGCAAGTTCCTGTTTGGTCAGAAGACGCTTATTAGCCGCGCCTAAAACTGCTGTCTGCATTGCTTCGTTGTTTCTCATGTATCCAATCATTTTCTTAGAAGTAACGGCTCTGTTAACTACATATCCTTTATCTTCTGCAACTGCTACCATTTTCTGAATATCTCCCATGATGTCAGCAACAGGCTTAGACCAGTCAGAAAGATCTACTTTTGCATCAGCGGGAACGCCAAAATCAACTTCCATTTTCACCCTGTTCTCATTAATATTGAGTTTGCCGGTGGAAAGAATTTGACCTTTCATAACTTTTGTTCTTTCAAATACGTTCTTGAAAAGTCTTGTTGCATCATCAAAAACATATTTTGTAAGAGATTCATCGTCCGGGACACCATTTTCGATAGCTTCCTGTAATTTTTCAGACAGATTGCTTTTCTCCTTAATCAGGAATTTTTCAGTCATTACTTTTTCAAATCCAGGTCTGGAACTGATATGTGCTTCTGTATCAAGGGCATGAACATAAGCTACTTTAGGAAGGTTCTGCCCACTCATCAATCTGTAATATTCTGCTTTCCAGAACTGGGTTTTTACATTTGGAAAAATTACGTCCAGAATGCCAGCACTCGGTACTGGAAAATTTTGGGAAAACTTAAGTCTCTCTTCTTCTGTGATAGTATCTAAAACATTATATGGCATCTGTCATACCTCCTTAAAATACTGGGTCTTCTGTAGTTACAAAAACGATTCCTGATTTCTCAAGTTCAGTTTTTGCTGTTTCATCAACTGTTACTGGGAGTCTTTTTTCAAGAACACGACCTGCAACAATCACAGAAATCGGTCTTTTAGCATCATCTGTCATATCAACATCTTCAAACACAATGCCGATTGCGCCTGTTGCATTTGTCGGATATACAGAACCTGCTTTGATAATTTTCTTAGTTCCAACTGTTTCAGCATTTGTCTGTTCTGCTGTGTAAGTTTTGAGTACTAATCCCACCTCAGATTCAAGGATATTAGGTGTGGACTTATACTGCTCGGTTTTCATAAAAGCCATAATTTAATCTCCTTTTCTTATAAATAATCAACCGGGGCATTTGTGCCGATTGTTTTGCTTTCTGCTCCTTTGGAAGGTAAGTATTTTTCGAAATATTCTTCTGCTTTACTCTTTTCTTCCTTTTTGCCGCCATTGGTTCCACCGCCTGGGTTTGGAGTATTTTCAAGTACTTCCTTTTCCCAAGCTGCCTTGGCAGTATCGAGAGTTGTTTTATTTACCTCGGAAATTCCATCAACAAAAGCCTGAGCTTCTTTGAGCGCATCTTCGGCATCCATATTTGAAAACGCTTTGATTGCTCTTACGTAGGCATCACCTTGCATTCCTGCGTTAGCAAAAATAGAAGTGATTTTTCCTGTCAGTGCTTCTCTCTGGGAAGTTGCAAGTGCGGATTCAAGGTCAGAAATTCTTTTCTCGTTTGCAGCTTTTTCTTTCTGACGTTCAAGTTCTGCTTTTTCTGCATCAGTCATGTTTTGCTGTTTCAGCTCATCAAGTTCTTTTTGCAGTGCTTCTGCCTTATCAGCTTTTTCTTTAAGGGAAGTGTTTTTGTCTTTTTCCTTTTTTACTTCTCCTGTGACGGAATCAAGATATTTGGTCACCTGTTCATCAGATGGTTCCTCAATTCCCATACCGATAAGTACTTGTTTTGCCTGTTCTCTTGTCATGAAATCTCCTTTCTTCCAGATCATCACACTTTTTTCACACGGTTCGCTCCGCACATGATCTGTGCCCGATTTGCGCTCACGGGCTGTTGCAATATTTTTGAGTATTAAAAAAGGAATCTCAGTTTTCCAAGATTCCTTAAATAATTAATGTAAAAATCGTCTATTCTTCACCAGTGGAAGAAATTGTTGCTGATTGATTTTGAATTGATTTCTGACTAAAATCTTTAATCAATTCTTGTGCTTTCTTCATTTCTGCGTCTGGGTTTGCCAGTTCGGGATAAACAGTTCCAAGATATGGTAAGCTCATTTCATATACCTTTTGCGGATCGCTGAATAATCCACAAGTAATCAATGCAATAAGCGGGTGAATTTTATTCTTGAACAGATAATCAAGTGCCTGTGCTTTAACAAGCATGTTATCTGTTGGGTTTCTGGTGATTTTGACATCAAAATCTCTGGTAGAAATCTTGACATCATTGGAGGTTTTGCGAATGATGTTGAGAATAATTCTGACAGAAGCTTTTTCGGCTTCTTTTGTGAATGCTTCAACAAGTTTGGCATCTCGCTCTGCAAAATCCCATCCATTACGTAAATATACAGCATTACCAGTATCACCACCGGTGTTGCTCTGGCGGTTTGGCATTGCTTCTACAATCAGCATATTATTGTAAATGTCGTCTTTAGCAACTTGGCTCTCCGACTGGTTTAATTCCGCAGTCATCAAGTCAACATCTGACTGAACACCGTTTCCAGCATCTTTTACAGATATTGCTCCTAGCTTGACCATTTTCAAAAATTCATTCTCGTCAACTTCACAGTTTTTGAATTTCATAAATGCTTGAACAAACTGTTCAACACCGTTTAATCTATCCGACTGATACTTGTTGATCGCATCAAATGCTGTAATTGCAATTTCGACATCAGATAGCCGGTCATGGTTGTTTGGATACTCGATAATTGGGATTCCGCCAAAGCCATTAATGCCGCTGACGGTTACTTGTCCGTTCTTTATCTTGAAATATTGATTTGAAGAATAGCAAAGATAATATTGCTGATTCTCTTCATCTTTCAATATTTGAACAGATAGCATTGCTTTTCCTGTGTTTCTGGAATAAACAATATAAACATCTCCCGGATACGGAATAAAAATTCTAAATGGTGGTAAATCACGGTCTTTTGTCCAATCGTCTTCTCGTAGAATTGCTTTGTATGCAGTTCCTACGGCACTCTGGTATATTCCAAGCTGAATATTTCGGGCATCCGCATTTGCTTCGTCCAGATAATCATTCAGCAGGTCGACCTGCTCATTTATCTTTTTATCTGCTTTTTTCTTTTTGCAGACATATTGAATAGGTTCTCCATATATTTGTCCTGCCTTAAACTTGACAACTTCCAGAGCGTGATTTTCGACAACTCTGTTATTTACTTCCGGTCTCACAAGCTTTTCCCGATATAAGATTGGTTGGTCGCCTTTGTAGTACCGATAAAGATAATTAATCATCATTCTGTTTCGATTATGTGTACCAATCGTATCAGATAGAACTTGAATAACATTTTCGGTAGTAATTTGAGCTACGCCAGTGTAGGCAGTTTTTCTGCCAAAATCGCCTTGGCATAGGTCAACAAAATTGCTTTTGTTTCTTCCCACTGCCTATACCTCCTGTTTTTGAGCATGAAAAAAGCACCGAGTTTTCACCCGATGCTTCATACATTTTCATCATATATTATACATAATCGGAAAGTTATATTCAGTAAGAAAAGGTGTTAACTTTTGAAATTAAGCATTTCTTTTACGTAATTTACTGCTTTCCCGTGAAATTGTTTAATATATTCTTCATTGTATTCCATTTCATCTGCAATGACAGTTAGCTTTTTTCCCTCTACGTATCGTTTATACAAAAAATCATAATACTGGGGATTTTCCACAGACTCTATAACATCTATAAGTTTCTGCTTTTTCTCCATAAGCTCTACCACATTGTCAGCTAGTTCTCGCTGCGCATCCACCAATTTTGCAATTGTATCGCCTATTTTATCTTGGCTTCCAGAAGTTTGAACACGTTCAATGCCATACGTCGAAGCACTAATGCTAGTAGCAAGCAATTTTAAGTGTTCGATTTCTTCCAGTTTGTTATTTATAATTTTTTCGTATCGTTGAATTTGATTCAGATATTCCTTTATATCCATGCTATCTCCTTCCCCAGAATGGATTCTGCATTGCCGTTGCTTTACCACCTAATGGATTTTGTACGTACTCAGCCATCATAGCCAAAGAATCGATTCCGTCATCATGTGGTACTTTTGCCCTAGTAGTGTACGTAGTTACATTAGCCATAAACAATCCGTAATCAGACTTTGCTTTGTACTGACTTGGATGCAGAAAATAAAAATGTTTTGCTATATAGTCCGAATTTACAAGAATCTTCGTTTCTTTATTTGCTGACGTTGGTTTTGTCTCAATTTCAGCTCGGCACTTTCCGGTAATCATTTTCTGGATATTGTGTGCCACACGGTTTCCGACATTATTTGATTCGAAACGAATCTTATGTGGGTTATGTCTTATCAAAATATCTGCTGTCTTTCTATCCAAAATGTCATAGTCTGTAGTATCATCAAACACCACATCAGGAAAGAAAAATTTATCTCCGTATTGGTATGCAATCGGTAATGATTCGAAGTCGGTTCCTTTATCTTTTGTATCGCATATCGCCCATATTGCATCTGCATTTTTATCTGGAATGATGATGTATTCATCCGCGCATCCATCCGGCACGTCTTCTTTACTGAAAAAGAATCGTTTTAATTTATCCGGCGGTAATAATAATCCCTCACGTTCTACCGGCTGTTGCTGATAAAGACAGTTGTAAGAAATTTCATCCATGGATTCTTTAGCATCATTGAAATATTTCTCTGAGAATCCATTTACCGTAAATAGGAAATTACTTTTGCCGTTCTCATCAAGAGCCGGCACTGCAATAAACCTTGCCCGTGGGTTTCCGGCATATAGTTGTTGCAATTTCCCGATAGGGTCATGTACTGACCATCTGGTGGCAATATAAAACTCTTTGCATCCCTCAAGTCTACGGGAACGCAAATCATTTACCACTTTTGTCCATAAGGTATCAAGTCGGTTCTTATTCAAAGCTTCTTCAATACCAGACACAAGGTCATCAGCAGTAAGGAATCTATTGCATCTAGTGGCACCAGTCAAAGAGCCATCAATAGAGCGAAATGTCCATGTCTTAAATCGTCCGTTTCTTTCGAGATTGACTGTAGTTTCCTTTGCATTTGTTCCTTGGATTTCTACGTTAGGGAATATCTCATGCCACGTGTATTCCACGGGATCATTGATAATTTCCAGAACACCATCATAAAGGGAACGTGTCAGAATGCTACTGTGTGCCGAAGACAGGTTAAAGTCATTCGGGAACCATCCACCTACCAATGATAAAAAGAAATCTTCCAGAGTACTCTTTCCACAACCCGGAGGTACGCTTAATGCAAATATATCTAATTTGTCATCCATCAGGTCTTGCAGTGAACCTATGATGTTATGCTGTAAGAACACATTTCTTCGTGGTTCGTAGAATCGTTCTTTCGGGATTCGGTTCTTTTCAAGGTAAAGGAGCCCGCTGTCAACCTGATAGTTCTGTGCTTCCAACAACAAATACTGCCAGTACACATCGTCAAATGAACCACTTCCTGTAACTGCCGCCTTTTTCGCAGCTTTATTATGAGCGTACCGACTGACTTTCATTGCCATGTTCCGTGCATCTGGATTATCCTTGAAAGGAAGGTCAATATTCATATTTAACAGCAGATCAAGGCAATCTTTTTGGTTTTGATAGACCGTCATATCGCTATTAATGATTTGATTTAAAATTGCCCGATACCATTCAAGCGAGCCTTCTGTGAATTTTTGCATAAAAATAGAGCCAGACCTCCTTTCTTCTTAGGATTTAGTCTGGCTCTCATGTGGCTCTCTGACTGGTTTACTTATTTATTTACGTAAAAATATTTTCAATTACTTTCCATTCTGCGAATACTGCCATAAACAGTAATGGTACTGCCGAAAATCCCCAATGATTTTCAATCATCATTTGAATTGTGGCTATCAAATAATCTGCTACCCATTTGAATATTATGAAATTCGCAATTATCCAACATATTTTTCTGATTTTGTTCATTTGGTCACGCTTTCTTGACCGGCCATTCAAAGCCAAAATCTGAACGTTTGATTTTGCATTGTGGGCTTCCGTCTTTCCAGAAAACTAATCCTTCTATCTCGTGTTCAGAAAGATATTTTTTGATTCCCTCGAATGTTCTTTCGACTTCAACGATTTCTTTGCCGTGCTTTATCAAGGCATCGTAATCATCATTATACGGATTGCCATGAAAATGTTTTCCGTAAGCTTCATATGTGCCATCCGGCAATTTAAGGCCTTGATTTGTCCACATTGAAGTTACATAATATGCTTCTACAAACCACTTATCAGACGGATTATTCTCATCAACCTTTACCCATCCCGGCCAATGACCTGTAATGGAATCTGGCTCACAACAAGGGATAAATCCTTCTGGTGGTATTTTACCTTTCTTGCAGTCGTATCGTTTATAAAATTTTCCGTCAATTACTGCACAGCAAGAACCATCATATTTCACTGTTGCAATTCCTTCTCCTTCAAGTACCCATTCCATGCCCGGATGCACTTTTGGGAAAACCTTTACAACCTTATGGTCTTTATATTCTCGCTCAAATAATGTAGGTATCTTTTTCACTCTTATTCCTCCCACAAAAATTTGTCTGTTCCTCGTGCGTTATCAACTACTCTTTTCAAAATAAGCATCCCACACTTCTTACAATAATACGGATGGAAACGTTGATTAGTGTTGCATGACTTAAATTCATCAAAATCATAATTATAAGGATTAGATATCTTGCATTTTTCAAAATCATGGTCGCATTCGGATGTCTTATTTGCATTTTGGCAAGGTGATAGTGGAAGTATTTGGCAATTCAGCGGATTGTCTCTTCCATGCTTTTCTGAACGTGTTATAACCTTATGCCATTCGGCAACAGTTCTTTCACCTGCATCTTTCTGAATGAAAGTGCCTAAAGTGTTTCCGACGTAACATTTTATCACCGCATCATCATTTTTTATTTTTATCGAATAATCGCCAAATCTGGGCACGGTGAAACCAGTGATGAATTTTAAAATAGTTTTTTGGATTGGCGGATATGATGTGAGAAGAATTTCTTCAATCTCAATTTGAGCATAAAGTTCCATTCCAAGATCAGTAATTTCAATCGGAACATGGCTGATTAATTCTTTCATACATTCACCTCAATCCGGAATCCCTAATTGTTTGTAAGTAAATACCGCTGTATATTTCTTTCCGCATTTGTAACAAGTTTCCGTAATAGTGCAAGTCTTTTCTTTATCATTACATTTCGATTCTGTATCAGAACTTTTGAACTTGCATCCACCTGTCAAAAAGCATTTAATCCGTTTTGCGTTCATCTTGTTCTCCTTGTAAAACTTTTCTGATGCAATCCTCAACAAGTATAAAGTCTTTATATGACATACGCATCTCGCAATTGTAAAAATGCTTTCCAATTTCATTTACAATTAATTTATAAATTCTAAACTTGGTTTCTTCCGAAAGTTCGTCCAGTTCCACAGGTTTAGTCTTTTGAAGTTCTTCCGCATCGCTGCCGTCTGTTTCAATTTTTGAACACGCACAATCATAACAAGTACTCATACATTCACCTCGAATAAATTTACATTATTTTCTAAACCACCAAATATGTTTATCAAGAATATCTGCTTTTACATCACCATCAACATAACATTCACACCCCTCACCTGCAAATTCTGCCGGTGTTGTAAATTGTGGCATTCCATCTGGTTCCAATATGACACACGCCTGTCCAGAAATATAACTTGTTACAATGGCTGGTTCGCTACGCCACCAAACTTTTCTTCCGATAACATTTTTATCAAAATCAATTTCATTCAAATTCATTGGGTGCTCTAAAAAATCATTAATCATGCACTTCGCACGTTCAATTCCGCCTCTTACATCGCAGAATTTTTCTCCGTTTCTGGTAATAAACACGTTGCCAATCGTAGTTGCTTCAAATTCATCATGTCTGCATCGAGCGTAATTGTAAGGCGCATAATTTATTCCCCAGCATACGGGTTCTCCTTCGAATTGAACTAAATTCTCGCAATTTGGTTTTTCGTCCCTAGGATAAGCCCATAAATTGTTATTTCCGTATTTTCCACCGATTGTATGTATATAGCCTTCTATTAAAACGACAAAATACGGTTTCCTATTAATTACTGTGTCCCAGTCCATTTGACGCATTTTTAGTCTCGAAATATCTGTAGTCCTGTCTATTAACTTGATTATTGGCATCTGATACCCTCCTTTTTCATGTGTTCACCTCACAATACTTCTAAGCGAATCCCACCACTCATCTTTTTCTTTTATATCTTCTTCTCGTTTATATTGAATTTTTATTTTATATAGTCCAGAATCAGATACGTGTGGCTCAACATGTAAGAATTTGAATTTCTTTTTAAGATATCCTATTTCAAAAACACATTCTTTTGGAAAAACAGTATAAAGTGTGACAAATTCTACAAAAATAATTCTCTTATCTTTTTCATGGTACACATCAATATTTGCCAACGCATCGACAACTTTTTTGTCTTTAGCAAAAATCTTTATTGGAAAATTTACTACAAAATATTTGCTCATACATTAACCTCAATCTGGAATACCTAATTGTTTGTAAGTGAATACGGCAGTGTACTTCTTCCCGCATTTGTAACAAGTTTCCGTAATAGTGCAAGTCTTTTCTTTATCATTACATTTCGATTCTGTATCAGAACTTTTGAACTTGCATCCACCTGTCAAAATACATTTAATCCGTTTTGTGTTCATCTGGCTATCTCCTTTCTTTTGGGATAGGCGCATTCATATACATGCATTTCCATTCAGGAATTTCTTCTGATATTGAAGAGACTTCAGAAGATTTATTCCAGCGGACAACCATAATAGCATACTTGATTCGACTTATTTTATAATCTGGAAAGTATTTCTTGAGTTTTGAATAATAGAAGAACGATGTAATAAATGTTTTTATCTCCCTCATACATTCACCTCGAACTCTTTCTTGCAGTTGCTACCCTTGCACTTCAATTTAAGATGCTGAATTTTTGTATCTTGACTAATCAGAAGTGCTTTCTTCTCACAAAAAGGACAACAATACCACAGTTTGCCATTGATGTTCTTTATTAATGCCCGTCCGTCCCACGGCTCCGGTGGGTTCATTACCTGAGAGAAATCTATCCCCTCAGATTCAAATGCTGATTTGATGCTCATTAAAAAATCTCCTTAAATTTTCTGCCGATCAAAACCATTGTCTTTGTTTCCCCAATACGGATATTGCTCTAAGCATTTTCTCATATACTCATGCGGATATGATTTCGCAAAGTCAGCAATTTCTTTGACAGGTGCCTGTTGTATCTTCGTCCTCCATTCTGGATAACCTTTTGTTTCTACGCCCATGTCAGTTCACCCCATGAACCTTTCTTAGATTTGCATAATATCGGTCAACTATCACATCCAATGCGGTCTGAAGCTGATTGATTGTGATGCAATCGGACTGATGCTGCCTGTGATATTTTGCAATTTCTACAGATTCGTCATAAAATGGCGTATCTGCCTTTTCGTCCACCTGTCTTTTTAACTCATTGTTATAAGCACACATTTTATCCAGTTCAGCCTGAAGCTCGTTGATTTTATTATCCTTGTCTAAAATCTCATGTTGCTTTGTTTCTCTCTCATCGGCCAAACGAACAACTTCTTCTTTCAACTGATCTACTGTCCATGTTGCCATGTCTTCAATTCTCATAACTGCCTCCCTTAGATTTTGGTAAACGTTTCCATATCATAGTTATCCCGGATATAATCTACACATTCAGATAATTTCTCTTTTAGAAATTGGTCTTTTGCGATGTCTGGATGCAAGGTATATAACATGCAACTGTTTTCTTTTCCGTCTTTCTGAAACTTCTTCCAGTCAAAAGTCATTGTGAACAATGGAATCCTCGTGAGATTTTTTGTCTTGTGTCTTATATAGAGATTGCAGAGTTTCTTAATCATGGCATCTTCTCCTATCTTGTAGACCACGTAACTATTTTATTCTTGCACTGTGGGCATATGATATATTTCTGCTTACGTCCACGTCCAGATGGCATATTTGTAGAAAACATTTTTTCTATGCATTCTTCTTTAACATCTTCTTTTTCATCGTACTGCAACACTGCTCCGCATTTTCCGCAATTTATTCTTTTTAATGTTCCAGGAACTAAAATTTTAATCATTCTTTTCTCTTTCCTCCCTATGCTTCATCTGGCACTTGATCATCTTTGCTATGTTCTCACGTTCCTGTTTTATTCCATGTCCTTGACGGAACAACTCGCATTCGAGAATATTTCCGCACTTGGAACATTCATCGTTGATTTCTTTACCTGCTATTCGCATTTCCATCCATCCTGTACCATTCTAGGCTTGTATATTTTCTCGGTGTATCCCTCACCGTTACATAAGTCGCAAGTGACTTTTATTTCTTTGTAATCATCGCAACACTCCCAGTATTGTGCACAATTTACTCTTTTGATAGTAGTTCCACTTCCACCGCACTTCGGACATCTGTGAATTTTGTTTCCTTGTATTAGATTTACAAGGTCATTAAGAGTTGTTTCTCCACCGTATACATTTCTCAGACGTATCACTTCATGAATTTTCATTCTTTACTCCCTCCCAACATTCACAGCTATCATCAAGACATCTAAAATCTGCGCAATTTTCACTGTCACCATTACAGCAAACGCCTTCGTATGTCGCGTACCATTTACATGTACAACAATAATCTTTTTCTTCCATAAGCCATCTCCTTAAACAAAAATTCCAGTACACGGACTTGAACCGTAACTAGCCACCCAACGTGGAGTACTGGAAACCATTCATAGAAAGGTAAGTATAAAATGAATAAATTCACACTTCCAGTGATGGCACTTCACTGGAATCGGAAAGGCAGGAATCGAACCTGCTACACATAGCTTACAATGCCATTGCTCTACCACTGAGCTACATTCCATCATGCTTTTCGGTCCGGACACCAGACAACAGGATAAGCAATAACCTTTTCTCATGAGATAAATTCAGCCGAATCATAGACCGCCTGTATACAGACAGCATAATTCCGACCAAATTAATTGCAGGAGACGGATTTGAACCGCCGTTCTCAAGGATATGAACCTTGCGAGATTCCGCTTCTCTATCCTGCCTTGTGTGGATTTTCAGCGTATTTGTACCGGCAATCCACAAGCCGACTGTTTATTACATCTCGGACAGCATCCTCATATCTCATATTCAGATGAGATAATGGGAGAATGCGGAGTTGAACCGCCCTGGTACTGTTAATCAGCCCTCTGCCCCTTATGGTATTATTCCCCCAGAACCCGGAGATTGTTCCGGGTTAGCAATGATTTTTTCGTGTTATGCGTTCCACTAGGCAATTTTTCATAACTTGGACTATCGTATTTTTGCCAACCTGACGGCTTTTTGGTAACCGTGGTATGCTCCACGAAGTTGTTTCGGATATTATTATGCCTTTGACTTTATGTTTCTTGAAAACTCCCTTGTCATCAATGCGCGCTTGTGATGGCTTATTGAAACTAAGAAACATTTATCGGACGGGAAATCAGATCAAGCACAAGCCTATGCCGTTACATACCTTTGCTCATTCTGATTCACATACGCTCATCCGAAAGTTTTTTCTGCCCATAAAGCGGATGGGTAGCATATGGAAGAAATGGAAATTCTGAGATTCGAACTCAGGGCTTCCCGGTTATGAGCCGGGCGTTCTAACCGCTGAACTAAATTTCCTGAGTAGAAGCAGTCTCCCGGATTGCAGATTTTGAGTTGATTTGCTTCTACTGTTGCGGTTCTTTGCCACCAGCCGCAACAAAGGTCATGGCTAAATAGAGTACCTCGTTTTTACGAGGATTCCCATCCGGGACATTTGAAGCCCCTTTAATCAGCTCCGTTGAGCTAGATGGGTTTTCGTCGGAGGGTCTATGTAAAATAAACCATTGCCAGGTACATGCGCAACCTAGCAAGCTGGGCTAGTGGGATTCGAACCCACACATGACGGAATCAAAGTCCGTTACCTTACCTTTTGGCGATAGCCCTAGAATCTTTCTCCCACTCCGCACCATTACAAAAGCAGGAGAAAGAATTGAGTGTGTGATAATATTTTTATTATGTGCTCTACAATTGCAACACAACTTATGTAAAGAATTCAGCATTTAAATAACTAAGTTGTTCTCTTTTTTGTAGAGTCATGTTTGCTAAATCGGATGTCTCGATCGTTTGCTTGCGTACCGCTTCACTACGGGACAAGCGTATCCTTTCGCATTGCTTATATGATTAACCCGTTCTTCAATAATGAACAGGATAATCTGCATTGGAAATGCTAAAAGCATATTTTTACCTCGCAGTGCAAATCAAAACTGTATTAAGTATCATTCCTGCTTCCATCAGCAAGAAGAATGCTGTGGAAAATTGATTGCCTTTGTAATTCCGGCTCATTAAAAATGCAGCTAATGTAGTAAATATCAGAATATTAATTGCTACTGCGATAATGGTTAATGGTAATCTCATTGTTCCTCTCCAATCATGAAATTAAGTATCTTCTCTGCGATTTCTTCTTCCGGCTCAAATGGTAATCCACAGTAATTGTAATGCTCTAAGGCCGATTTTAGGCTTGCTTTGAAGCCGTGGTAAATTTCCCCGTGTTGTAACAGTTCATGCCTTAAAACTGAAATTGCATCAGTAATTGATTGAGAAGTGAAACTGATTTGTGCCAGACACTCCATTTCAATATCCGGCTCTGCCATCATCTCAAATACAAATGTCGGAATCTCATCAACAGCAACATGGAAATCAACAGACTTTACTCTCGGGATTTTATTCCCATCAATAAAACACTGCGTCCCTCTCCAATCATACGGACTCGGATTTATAATTTTCACAACAGGCATCTTTGCATCCCCTTTCCTGTGCTTTGCAATACGTCAGAAGATGGTCTGCAATCTCCTGAAGCTGATTTATGTCGTACTTTGCAAAGGTCTGCGGTTCTTTATTATGCAATGGTGAAAATGTACCGGATTTGCTAGGTTCAACAGTTATCGTTGCATTAATCAGCATGGACGCCGCGTCAATTGGTTCGTCTGGAAGTAATACGTCCTCCTGATTTTTATGCACGCCCATAAAGAGTTCGATTCCATCTGCTTTCATAATCATGTAATCGTGAACCTTGTCAAAATCCGGTTTTTCTTCTGTGATAACTGCTTTTCCGTTTTCGACATATACGTAATAAATTTTTTCATTACAGTTCATGATTCCTCTACCTCCCTAAAATCGCCTTTTTTATTTTGAAAAATTTTTCGAGTATCGACATTTGCCTACCTCTTTCGAAAATATTCTGCCAGGGCTTCACGGGTAATCTGTGATATACTTTTGCCGGTTCGGTTCTTCTCAGCTATGAGTTTTCGTTCTAGCTGGTACGGCAACCGGATGCGGATGGATTCACCCTGGGGATTGCTATAGGTTTTTCTCATATTGTCACACCGCCTTTCTCGGACGGCCTTTTGCCATTTTAGGAGTATTCAATGCTTCTTCTACAGTCATGCCTTTTTGATTATGCCTATAATTAAATGTTTCTACAGAAATTCCGTATTGCTTACAAATATCAGATTTCGGTACCATTTCCCCTCCGAACAAAATCATCGCCGTCTTTTTCTTGTTTTTTCGTTTCTTCCATTCGGAAGGAGGTCTTTTATTTTTCTGCTGTTCAACATTAGTAATCCATCGGCAATTGTTGGGTTCATAATTTCCGTTTACGTCTATTCTGTCAATCGTGCATTCTCCAAACGGAGCATTTTCATCATATCCATGTTTATAGGCCCATTCTTTGAATATCGAATAGTCATGCCATTCATCGCATAATTTAATTCCACGTCCGCCATAATTGTAATAGTTAGAAGCAGTAATGGACTCGCATCTTCGCTTTATATCCTGCCACACATGATACAGGCGATCATTACTTCCACCATGGGTTCGGCTAGAATCACTATGGCGACATCCACAACTTTTTACCATCCCTGAAACTAATTCAATCGGTCTCACGTTCTTAATATTCCCGCAATCACACTGGCATTTAAACCTTTTAATTTCACCAGGATCATTTATTCCTATCACCGTTAGGAAACCAAAATGTTTCCCGATATAAGTTCCATCGTATTTAATATTCGAAAAATGTTTATGGCACTTCTGATCTTTCCACTTCCCTGCATGCATCATGCTAAAAGAAACATCTTTAAATGCTCCGCATTCTCTACAAACCATACGAATCTTAATGGGATTCTGTTCTATTATTTTTGAAGCAGTGTAATCTCCATACTGTTTCCCCATTTCGGATTCAAGTAGGTCTTTTTTAACTTTTCGAGATTTTTCAAGCTCTGCATTTCGTCTTTTCTTTCGACATTTAGGACATGTCTTTATAAGTTCACTCCATTTATTTCTGCCTTTTATCATTCCTCTCTGAATTTCATTTCCGCATGTAACGCATTTAAGTTTAACTACTCTGGCTTTAGTATATGGATTGTATGAAATATCAATAATTTTGTAGTCACCATTTACTGTGTCAATACGCTTTTGATAAGATTCAATCATTTGAGAAATATTTTCTTTGCTAATTCCGTATGAAACTAACTCTTCTACGCTGTTCATCTTCGGACACTCCTTTAACTTAACTTCTGAGTTATTAAATTTCGAATGATTTGTGAAATACTCAGCCCTGTTTGAAATGATTCCATTTCAAGTTTTGTTCTCATATCATCAGTGATACGAATTCGAATTGATTCACCTTTGGGATTGTTAGTTGGTCTTCCTTTTGGCATATTGCATCTCCTTATTATGTAGGACAAAAGTAATAAATCAGATTTACTCGGGGCACTCATTAGGCCGTTCAGGGCATCCATATACACCCCCTCCCGGGTCTGTTTCTGGTTTCCACTGTCCCGGTCTTAGCGCTACTTTTCGGATGCCTTCGGCAACGGTCAATAGAGTGTCAATGACTTTATCATTTCATCTATACGACAAACACAGATTTGTTCGATAGATTACCTTGATTTTCTATACATCATGCACAAATTCAACTGTTATATATGTGCATATTTACTAAATGTTGCCATGTCCACCGCTTTTCGGTCTGTTTGTTCGTGCTCTGCGTACATTTCAACGATCTTGTGTACATTCCACTCTGTTATAACTCCGGCTTTTCCATCTCTGGAAGCTCTAGAACGTCTTTGTATTTATCTGCGATCTGTTGCGCTGTCTGTTGCGGTATGCCCTGCTGCTGTCCTGCTGGAATTGGTGCCGTTTCCGCCATGCCATAAGCTACTTTACAAGCAAATATCAAGTTGGCATTCGTGCCATCCTGGTTGTGTAGCTTATCCAACGCAAAGGCTCCACATGTTTCTTTCCATTTTTTCACCGTTATGCCATGCGTTGAGGCGGTTCTGTAGTCTCCGTTCGCCCAATCGCTAAACGTCATGTTATTAATTCCAACTAATATTCCAAACATTTGTAACGTAGGCGATATACTATATCTACCACATACACGTATATATATATTAAATATACTGTCTAATAGTTCTATATCATTATTACTTGGTTTTTCAATATGATCAGCAATATAAAAAAACATATCAATACGATTATTAGCTATATCTTTCTTATACTTTTCTATACTGTCATAATCTTCTTGATGTATGCATAATACAGTGTTTATATATTCATCTACCAATAACCATATTTTGTTTTCATATACTTCTATATTTTGGGATGTTGTTATAGTATTTGAATTTTTCACTGTATCACCTCGCTTTATAACGTTAATCTATTAAATCATTATAAATAAAAAAAGCCGGTCGGCTCTGGTTCGTTGTCCAGTAGCTAACCGGTTCAGTCCTCCAGCGGTTCGTTCTCGCTTTCGGCCTGTATCTGTATCTCTATTAATAGTATTAACATACAAGTTGTTATTCTGTCAACTATTAATTTAAAACTTTTAGTCAATCTCATATAACACCATACACTATATCTATGTATATTATATATACTATATACAATATTATATTAATCAACTCAGCCTCTGGAATCTAGGAAGGGACAGGGAATAACTATAATTATAGATATTCATAATCCATAATATTAATATATATAATATTATAATAGGGCATTTTGAACACACAAAAAGCCAGACCTTCCGGAATCTGATCCGGCATGATCTGGCTATATTTTTTTCGTATTCAGTTACGATCCGCTTTGTCAGCCCTGCCCCTTCCTGAGTTCCGTCGGCTTCGTTGTATTGAACATAACAGAACGACTCGTAAAAGTCAAGTAAAAATTTGTCGTTGACTTTTTGATGATATTGTGCTATGAATAATTATGTCAGGACTTCGGCGGCAGTTCTGTACCTGTCCTAAAAGCCGCCACAAAAAGCATGATATAAGCCACTGGAATTTTCCAAGGGCTTTTTTGTATTCAAATATTTTGGCTTGTTTCTCTTGCTCCCTTGTTTAATCGTTTGTTTTATACATACGCCTGCCAGTTGTTACTTTGGTTTTTCCTTTGAATCTCCAGTATTTTTTCATAGCTATACCACGAGTTTTTGTAATAGTACATGCATCCTTTTAAACATCCATGCGAAATATCCGTAAAAAGTTCAGATATTTTCGAAGCATTTCCGAAATCTTCCACCGGAAGCAAATCTTTTCTAACTCGAATCTTATTAGTTTTCCCCCAGATACTCAACCATTCAATCTGGTATCTTTCTTTTAACTCGAGAATAATATATCCGTCCTGACAATCGACGTCTAATTTTCCCTCGAAACTTCTGTAAATTTCCTGCATTTCTTACCCTCCTATATTTCCCCGTCTGGGGTGTTCTTCTTTTGTTGTCTTTATTATATAATATTAGTGCTTAATTGTCAATAGAAATTTGTGCTTAATTTATTATTTTTTCATCTTGTCCATTCTATCAAGTTCTGCAAGAATTAATTCCCTCGCAAAAGCGTTGGTTTTTAGTCCGTATGCGTTTATTCTGTCAAGTGTTCCCTGCGGTAAGATCACATTAATTCTATCCTTATTTTTCATGCATTTCTTAACTGCTTCTCTATTTTTTATCGCTTTTTCTTCTGCTGTTAATTCTGCCATGTTTATCCCTCCTTTATTTTGTTTCATTATAATATACATGTGCTTAATTGTCAATGATTTTAGTGCTTAATAAAATTGCACAATTCGCCTCTTATAATTAGTGCTTAATTTGGCTATTATGTCAATTGTAATTAGTGCTTAATTATAGTATTATAATATCAACGAAGAGAACAAAAGAACAGGAGGAAAGACAAAATGAATAAAGATTATTTAAGCAAGCTTAACTGGGCGGTGTTCACAATGATCGACCGCAGTACACAAGACGACCGCAGAAGCAAAATAAGCGTTGCTGGTTTATTTGCTTATCCGGCAAATGCAGAGGACTTTATAAAAACGCTCCCGAGTGAACACGAGTGGTACATACTTGATCTTGACCGCTTAGAGCGGTTCGAAGAATTTTACAATTATGTTCAGGACATCAATAAAGAGTATGGAGAACGCGCAATATTTCATATTAATGACGGCGGTTTTCTGGTTGACGAATTAAACTGTTTTCGCTCAATCCTTAATATCTGGACAGATACAAAAATCAATTAATTTCTCCGGCGGTCTTTTAACAAAAATTTAAGGAGGATAAGAAAACATGATCAAGATTGATATGTGGTACAACGACAAAAAGGAACAGGCAACCGGACTTGATATTCAGTTTAATGATTTAGGCTGTTTTTATTCTGGTAATATTAGAATTTTCGGTAAAATGGTTGGTGATTATTACGCGGACAGCGTACAAGAAATTTGTGAAGCGTTTCCGCATCTGAAAGAAAAAATAAACGCTTGTTTGAACTAAATAAAACAATTCCGGGCGGGGCTTTCCCGCCTGTTTTCCTAAATTGGAGGGCCTAAAAATGAACAAAACAGATATATCTTTCGCTAAAAAATACAACTTAAAATATACAGAATTAAAATATATGTACGGTCTTACCGGGTATGTGTTTGATTTTGAAATAGGTGAACATGATCTTATGTATTGGTGCCGGTCTAAGTTATCCAGACACAAAAGCCTTGTTGTAGAATGCAATTATCATGCGATGTGCATAAAAGTCTATGACCGAAAAGAAAAAGAAAAAACTTGTGCTTTTTATGAGCTGGTGAAAAAGTTGCATGATATTTTCAACTTAGAATATCATGAAACGAAAGACGGCAGCCGGGCATATAACAAAGTTGTTGACTTTGTGCTGTTACATCCGGAATACAAACCCGCTTTTGATAGTATTTATAATTAATTTTTTACCGCTTTACGGCTTTAGGCCATCGGCACGCTCACGACGTGCGAAACGGTTTTCTTTGCGTTGCTTTGTTATATTTGCCTTTTAACGGCTTTTAATTGCTTCATGGTACATTTTACCGGATATGGCTATAAAATCATTTCTAGGAAGTTTTACGCAATCAATTAAAAGGATTGACGGCAAAATATAACGGGCGTATTATGTTTATATATGTCAATGTGGATAAATGCCGGATTGGTTTCTGTCCAGGTCTACGGCTGCATCTATTCCGGATCGCTTCGGGCGGTCTTATTTGCGAACCATTTTTACACGCTGTTTTTCTGGCAGTCCGTCCAGCTTATGCAGTTCTTGCCGGTTTCGTTATCCTTGTAAGCGCTTATTTGACGTTTTGCAACCGTTTATATGTTTGCATGTGTATTTTATCAACTGTATATATAAAATTGATTTTAGGCACATTTACAGGCTTTATAATGGCATTGGGTTATTATATTATATCCCGGCATGCTGCTTTATAATGTTTTAACGCTGTATTTTGATTTTTAAGCCGTTTTGTATCGTCACCCGATAAAGTATAGGCTTATGCCGTTCGAATTGATTTTAGACGCAATTATGCAATTAATTACAATGTTTATAGTATGATCGTGTGCATCGGATGGCAGCATGTTTTGCCGCGGATATATTCCTTGATGCATTATCGCTTTACTATGAAGTCTCACGAGTGCTAATTTTCACAGACATTCAAAAAGACCCGAAGCATGGATTTTGAACGAAAAAAATCATTTTTCCATGGATACGGGTCGTTTTATAATTTTTATTTATTTGTAATTTTGTACAAATATTTTTATAGCATCTATTTTGGGACTGTGGAAAATGTAAAATTATTTCAATTTATTTAGATGATCTACTTTACCAGTGCTTCTTTTCTTCTTTATTGCGGTTCCACTTTTCATCCTCTGTTCTCGTTCTTCCTGTTTTTTGGTCTTCGATTTCTTTCTCAATGAGTTTCCAGTACTATACCCCATATTTTCCCTCCTTATCCTTGATCTTCTGACTTCTGGTCTTGAAATTGATGATTTCCACGTCCGTATTGAGTTCAGGTGGTATTTTCCCTACAACGATAACTCGGAGCGGCTCTATGCGCCTTTCCATTTCTTTAAAGCCTATACAGAATTCTTCTCTGGATGCTCTGGATTTAATTCTTCCATTGGTGCAACATGCTACGGTGCTTCTTTTTGGCACACCATCAAAAGCCCAGTCATAGCAATACTCTGGAGGTATGCTCACGTTAGGAATCACCTTTATCTCGTTCATACTGAGATAATGAGCCATGGCATGATTTCTGTATTTGTTCCAGATATTCATAGCAAATGGCATACCATTTTCACCGACTGCCATTGAAAAGTCTGGTGCGATCACGCTCTTGAAACATTTCAAGTGTTCCAGGTATCTATCTGGATTATTCCATAGCTTTTCAAATTCGCAGTCATGGATATAAAAGTTGATGCTTAATTCTCGATGATTCTTTATCTTCGGGCTGAAGCTATCCTTGAAATCCACTGTGTCTTGTGGTATTTCGTCCACATACCTGTCCATCATTGGAATTTGGTATTTGCCGTCCAGTTCGGCTCCTGTGAGCATATATTCTTTCATGGTATCGTATGCAGTATGGCTGATTCCCTGTGCAATCATGAAAATTCCTCCAGAAAATAAAAAAAGACACAGAATCCTCATTCTCAGATCGGTGTCATCGTTAGTATACAATATATACTATCAAATATTCTATTTTATGTCAATTTACATGATATGTACGGCGCATTTATTATTAGCACTTACATAATGCGACTCCTATGGCATATAGTTTGTGCTAAAATTTCTTTAACTGTATTTCAATATTTCCATTGACTATAATTATTTTTGATATTATAGTTTTTAATATACGGTTTTTGCTTTGCTTGTCAATGTGTTCCCACACATCGGCAAGCTTTTTTATATTATCGTATACAAATTCTTTCTTCTGTGAGTTATCCGGGTTCTTCATCTCGTTCTGTATTTTTAGTTTTAGTTCATCTATACCGGATTCCGTTTCTTTTATCATCTCCAGAACCGTATCATTTCCCTCAGCATAAAGAGTATACAGACGTTTTAGCTTCGTTTTCTCTTTTTGGAGTTGTTTACTCAAAATGTCCAGACAGCTTTCTCTTTCTTTTGGCTTATGCGATGATAAATTGAGGGAAATCTTTAAAATCTCATCTTCAACCTGTTTTTCAATATCTTCTGCCCACTCAAGCGAATTGTTGCAATTCGGATTATAATTTGGTAAGTACGACATGCCGTTATCCCTTGAATAGCAATAAATTTTATGCTTTCCATGAGTCCACTTCTGATATCTCATCTTGCACCCGCACACTCCGCAATAGCACAGCCCCGTCAAGAGCTGATTCTCGTGATTAACACAGAAGCTTTTACTTTGCTTACGAGTTTTTCTTAATTCCTGGGCTAATTCGAATACTTTAATATCGAAAATTGGTTCATGTCTTCCATTATATAGTTTCCCTTTATACGGAATCATGCCAATATTTACAGGACTGGTAAGAACCTGTCGTGTAACAAACTCGCTTTTAAATCCTATCAATTTCTGTATTCGAACATCAGAATAACCGGATATATACAAATTCATAGCTCGCAAAGCCATTTCTTTGCGTTCTGGTATGGGAACTAAGATTCCGTCTTCTTTGCTATATCTATAGCAATAAGGAGTGTTGCCACCTCCCATCCAATATCCCTGTTTCACTCTCTCCAGCATACCGCCACGCATTCTAAGCAGCATAGTATTTTTGTCAAGTTGCGCAAACACTGCCATCATCTGAGTGTATGCTTGCTCCATTGGGCTGTCGTAGCTTACACTATCATGCACGCATCTAAAATCCACCCCATTAGGTATGAATACACGTTCAATTAAGTATATTCCATCGACCATGCTTCTTGATAATCGATCTAGTTTAAACGCTACAACACATTTTAATTTTTTCTTTGAGCAATCATTAATTAAGCGTTGCAATGCTGGACGATTCATATTCGAACCTGTGAAGCCGTCATCCTCGTACCAATCAGATATAATCAATTGATTTTTTCTGCAATAATTTTCAATATCTCTTTTCTGACTGTCTAATCCATTTCCCTCTTCGGCCTGTTTTTCTGTTGATACACGCAAATACGCAACACATTCCATGACTATTCCTCCTTTGTGTAGAAATGTGCCGCACATATCATGTTACGACACATTTTACACTACAATATTTTTGCGGTCAACCTAAGCATTCAATTATGATTTTAATAATTTCTTCTGGCAGTTCAATTTGTTCGATGTCAATTTCTTTCCCATCAATCGTAACAATTGCCATATGCTCACCTCTCATTTCACAAAATCAAAAATATTCATCTGTCCTTGTATTTCTTCTATTTCATCTTTTGTAAAAAATTTGCAGGCTGTCCAATTCGGATTCCAGTCAGCATCCAGTTCGTAATTTAAACATTTGCATCTTTTAACGTTTTTAAACATCCTACATTCAAAGCATTGATGTTCATAGTTCGTACCGCCCGAACGCTTGTACATTTCGCTGATTCTTCTCATAGGCTGATGTCCTTCCATAATTCCGGGCATCTGACAAAGTCATGCTCGCATTCTGCATATATGACGCATTTGTGGCAATCATGCCTACCAATTTGCTTTGCGTATTGTCGTATTACTTTCCTACATATAAGCACCAGTTCTGGCGTGATATCTAACTTTTCGTCTTTGCCCTCCATGCTTTTCTCCTTTTCTTTGTTGCTGCATATTCAAATTTGCCTTCTTTTACGCAATCTCTTGGGTCACATCCTCGACTATGGCCGACCATAAAAATATAATCGCACGGTTGCATTTTCCCTGATGTGCCGTTTGATTTCGGATAGAACTTGCAGTCTGTGCATTGACGATTAGTCAAATTCTGAATTTCTTGTGGCGTCAATTTTATCCACGGTTTACGCTTGTTTTCCATTTTCACCGCCTTGAATCTTTTTGATAAGTTCCTGTTTCATTGCATCCGCTATGTGTTCCCTGACTGATTCTTCAGGAAAGGGGATTTCCAATGATCGCTCTAAAATTCTGTTTGTAATGCGGTCATCATATTTCAATCGGGAAATAGGATAATTACTGGTGAAAATTGTGGTTTTCTTGTCCACATACCGACCATTGATGATTCCGTAGAATTTTTCATTAATCCAATCTTTCCCAGATTCCGCACCAAAATCGTCAATAATCAAAATATCCGCGTAAGTCAAATCACTAATCAGCTTATTCTCTGCGTTTTTCCCTCGTTCTCCCCATGTTGACTTTATCTCATCAAGAATTTTTAGGGATGTTGTGAATTTTACCGATTTCTGATGCTTTTCTATCATCTCATTTGCCATGCTACATACAAGCCTTGTCTTTCCAGAGCCTTTAGTATTTGAATATATGTACAGCCCAATTCCCTGTTCCTGCATCTGTTGGATATTTTCGATCCAATATTTAACAGCTTTTGCCGCCTGTATGAATATTTCCTTACTTTCTGGAAGTTGATACACGCTGCTTTTCATATTTGAAAATCTGCATTCCTTGTACATATCCGGCATTTCAGCAAATTGCAGCTGGTTCTGTAAGATCATCTTCTTTCTGATTCCGCAATGGCATTCTTCACAATATGGAACGCCATTATCATCCCTTGACCATATCCAACCAGAACCGCCACAATCAGGACAATCAGTCTGCAAATGGAGTGTCTGAGATTTCGCTTCCTCCGCATTGATCGAATGGGATAAGCGGTTTGACATGCGCTTGAGCTGTTCTACCGGTTCCATGCTTGATGCCGCCTCCTTTTATAACATTGTAGTTTCCTTCCAAAACTTTTGTAAAATTATTCGGCTTTACGAACCAGTCAAATGTTATCATCCATCCGCGGTTATTCTCTCCTCGCAGAAAATCACTGTAGCGAACGTTGTTGATTGCACTAAGGACTTCATCAATTCCGTATTCACGGATTCGCCCTTTGAGTAACCGACATCTTTTTGATGATGGTTTAATATCGCGTATTGGATTGATGCCAACTTCCTGTAATTTGTTCCATTCTTCGATGACGCGTCGGACATCAGTCTGACAAATAGTATCTTTAGATACTATTAATTTATTATCTTTCTCTTTATCTATATCTATATCTTTATCTAAACCTATATCTTTCTCTGCGTGCGTCTTTGTTGCGTCTTTGTTGCGTCTATTGTGCGTCTGACGGTTTGAACGCTCTATTAATTTGGTATCGTCAATAACATTTCCGCTTGCTAATGAATAGCTTCCATTCTCTTTTAAAAGCAACATCCTCTTTTCGTCAATATATGAAGTTTCCGTGTATCTATCTCTTGACAATGTGTTATGCATTCGCCAGTGTTTGATTACTATTACACCGTCTTCAAACGTAAGAACAAACCTTTTTGCAATCAATAATCGCAGATCATCTTCGCTTGCTCCTGTGATTTTCATTATCCTTTTTGGGTTTCCAATAAATCCATCATCGTCAGCCCTCATATTCAAATGGAAATATAAGCATTGCGTTGTTGCCGGCATATCCAAAAATGCGTCACTGTCAACAATTTTCATCGTAAACATTCGTTTCTGTGCCAATTCTAAAATTCCTTTCTCCAATTCCTGGTTTTTCAAAAGTGTTTATTTTAATTCAACTTCCATTCCATTGATTTTCAGTTCTCCATTTACCGGAATTACAAGAGATGGAACACCGTTTATTTCTTTCAGTTCAATCAGAGCAATTTTATCTGGCTGGATGCAGATTGTTGCATCTGGTGTTACAATTTTTGCAGTTTTTGAATTATGAATATTGTCAAGAGCAACGGGTTCATTGCTGAAATACATTTCCCAGTTTTCTTTGAAATCCGACAACTTCTCGTCTGGAGCTCCGCAATATCCAAAAATCTGTTCCATTTCATCACATGACACGGTTACCATCTCCGGGCTGTCTTTCTTCTGTTCTCTTACTTCCTGCAAAGATTCAACCAGACTTTCCGCGAAATTGAATGTTGTATTTCCTTCGAAATTGTCCATAATAAAATCTGAAAAGACATTGATCTCGTTGCCGGGTATACGGGGAATTGGTGCGCCAAGAACGTTTTCAATGAAGTCGGGATGAATATTCTTTATGTTTTTGTTGAAATACAAGGTTCCATGAATATCAGTGCTTCTGTCATTGAATACAGGGAATAAGAATCCTGTTTCTGGTCTTGAGACTACCCAATCACGAATTCTGTCTTTGATGTTATTTTCAGCCACATCATAGATAAGCCCAGCCTTTGAAAGATTTACTGGACAAATGCTGCACAGAATGTGTTCATAAATTTCTTCTGATGCATCGTGCATTTCGGTTCCATCAGAAGCTTTTCCTGGAATGTCATATACTGCATGAATGAGAACTATGTAGTAATTTTCGTGATAATCGTAATTTTCAATCACTTTGTCGTATAACTCGTCCAAAAGTTCGTCATTTTTAAGCTTACTTGCTCTAATCCGCATAAGAAATTCCTGTGTTCCACCCTCTTTTTCCTGTGATAATGGAAAATCAAGGTTCATAAGGTTTTTTCCAAGTCTGCCAGACATGGTTTTCTTGAAAATGTCAAAATACTTAAACATTTCTTCCTCTGGAAGAGACAGGAATGCTTCTTTAATTTTGGTTTTCTTGTTCTTTTCTGCGTCCACATAACAACCACAAATGCGTGTGATTGTGCAATTGACTGGAGTAAACTGTTTCTTAATTTCTGCGATTTCTTTCTTATTCATTCTTTTCCATCCTTTCTGCTTATTTCGCTTGTTTCTTCTCAATCCACTTATTAATTTTATCTTCGGAAATCATATACATTTGCTTTAGCATTTCGATGCAGATCAACACATCTGCAATTTCTTTTATCATGTTATCACGGTCGATTTTCCACGTTTTTCCTTACTGATTGCTTGTATAAGTTCCGCACATTCCTCCATGCAGACGGTTGCCTTAATTTCTTCTCCGTAATGGTCAACACTTCTAGCAATAACGCTTTCGTCAATGTTATATGTCATTTTCTTCGCTCCAGTCAATTTTCTGCCCGCATTCAAAACAGTACTTGCTTATTTTTTTACCAATAACAGGTGTTCCGCATTTCGCACATTTTTGAGTGGAAAATATATTGTACGGAAAATCTGGAACATATTCTTCAGGTTTGCATGGAATCTGCTTTTCCAATGCTTTTGCTCCGGAATCACACGCCCATGCTTCCTTGAGATATTTTTTCTGCCATTCATCTTTGTTTTCAGAACTTTCAAGGAAACATAAATGCTGGTCTCTCATATCGGATAATATGTCTTTTGCTTCTTCTGGTTTCATGTTAATCCTCCTTATCGTCCTCCTCAATACTGACAGTTTCCAGATCTTCGAAATCACAACCCATTGCGAATCCGTCAATTATTTTCTTCTTAATTCCAAATACCTCTATCATGTGAGAATTATTTTCCATGATTTTTATTACATCTGACTTTTTAACATATTCAGCCATTCTTCATCTCCTCCAACTTCTTCTCTATCGGATTAATAATCTCTTCCAATACCTGTCGCTCATAATTTTCTTTCCAGATTTTTTCTCTTTTCCAAAATTGAATTTTCATAATCTCATTTATTAAATTAATACACGCTATTGCTTCTAGCATTCCCCAACATCCATCACAGGCTCTTTCATTGCACCAGTTTACAAATTCTTTAAATTTCATTTTTGAGTTCCTCCAACTGTTTTACTGCTTTTCTATAATCCCTATTCGCAGACCGGAACATCATCAAGAGTATTTCAGATACAGGCCTTGTCCGATTTCTTCGCTTTGCTTTTTTGATGCATGTAAGATCATTTGCTTCTGGTACATATATTCCTACATAATGTGGAATTTCAAGGGATACCGCAGCGCATACATCTGTCGGCATAACTAGGTAGTTATAATCGCCAACAAAATTCAGCCCATGACCAGAGCGAAAATCTTCAGCTGATGATTTAACCTCATAACAATAGCAGTCACCTTTTTCTATTCCGGACACGCTATTATTCACCGGCACGAACCGCATATAATCCACCCTTACCGCATGATCTGTTGAATAATCGAATGTCACTTCCTTAGCCCAATAAATACGTGGATCATTGTGAGGATTGATTTTCTTTTCGATCATTGCTGATAGTTTTGCTGTAATCTCAGGTCTTGTCATTTTGAATCTCCTCCAACTTCTTCTCAGCTTCTTCACGGGTGAGAAACCATGTTTTCCCGTATTCTACGTCAACGCAAATTACATTCGGGGCGTTAATACTATCTTTATCGCACTGCACGAACCAACCACTTTGTGAAAATACAATGCTGTAAGCTTTTTGATGATACACTCTGTTATTTGCTTTATATCCATTCAGAACATTTAAATCATAATTCGCTTTGCTCGGAATCTTATAAATATCATCACCGATTTTAACCGGCAGTCTTACAAACAAACCCTGCTCTTCTAAGTCTTCATAAGTGGCAAGTTTTTTTATCATATTCTCTACTGTTTTACAAATTCCTGCACCCTGTGAGCAGCTATCGCAATATTCACCACACTCAAGCTCTCGTTTTTCGTTATATGTGATACTACCATCTTCCCATTTTGTTAATCTCTCCATCTACTTCACCTCTTGAAATCTTCTCATAAAATGAGCTTTCCATGATTCGTCTACTTCCACAAAATTTTCTTTTTCATATTCCTTGATCATGTTTTCAAGTTTTAAAATTTCATCTTTAAAAAAATCGTTATGTCGTTCTAAAAACTTGTCTTTTTTAAATTTTCTGCAATACTGCTCATGCGACCTTGCCTTGGTTTTCATGGTATATTCACATATTCCTGTAGTAGATGCTAACTTCAAAACTTCTTTCGCATATTCGTAATTGTCTTTATCTACCCCTCTTGGCAAAGCCCATCCCATAAAAGAATCGCATTCACAACACTTTACTTTCTTGCTCATCTGCTCTACCTCTCATACAATCTCATCAATGCACTGATTTCGACCATCGACCATCCCGCGCTGATAATCCGTCATATCATTCTCGGTAGTACTTTTCTCCGGCAGTGGCTTCAATGGACACCAATCTGGTCTTGATTCACTTTCGTAATCATAATGCTCTTCTGTTATAAGCCTCATGTCACTGTCTAAGCACTCAGCTAACTCACAACACCCCTCATATTCAGAATCGCCGCAGTATTCAGTTCCGAACGGGCAATCGTAACAGTTTTTCGGTGTATCCGTCACTAATGCTGATTTTCTCATTTTTCTCTTTCCTCTTTTCTATAAGAATGCTCCATACTGTGCAGGATTGATAATATCTTCCTTCTCTCTGGTAGCATCTGCGTATCCGAGCCTTCCATTCTTTCTATTTTCTTCTTTTGTAAACATGGTTGAAATGTCTTTGCCTTTATTCATCTGATTCCTCCTGTATCTTAGAAAGTGGTTCAAATCTTCTTTTCTGCTTTACATTTGGATATTTCTTTCTGTCCACATCACTCGTAAACATAGTCAACGGTCTGCACCATGTTACAAATGGGTATGCAAAGCACTTGTAGATCACCATGATTTCATCAGATTCTGTATGTACTGCGATATCGGTGACAATATAGATTCTTCCTTTGAAGTGTTTATATCTTCTTCCGACCATGCTATCTTTTAGCTTCCCTAATGTCCCAACTGATACATTGCTCATTCAGCTCCACCGCCTTCCACGATTTTAACAGCATAGTCTATAGCTCTATTCCATTCCAAGTCCTCATCATTGGAAACAACACGAAATCTGTCCATAAGCGATTCCGTAACTTTTTCCGCATCAAAAGCTGTTGGCTGCTCGTCAATCTTTTCAAGGATCTCTAAATCATCAGAATATGCACAATGTATCGCATGTTTCAATTTATCTGCATCAATTAATCTGCCCATCTTTCATCCTCCCACACTCCCAACAACCGCATCCTCTCATACAGTACAGCGACGGTCTTGCGCCTGTATCCGTAAAAGTCTTTCGGGTTCATCGGGATATATCTTTCTCTGCTGATTTTCCTGTAGCTTTTCAGGTGCAAGATATTCTCAATTACCATATCCGCTATCACCGTGTTTTTCGGGCAAGCTGACAAGGCGGCACTGGTAAGCAGGTATCCGTACTCTGCCGGGAAGTCTTTCAGCATCGTATTCAGTTTTTCTATGTCCTCTGTCGGAATACCGTAGTCTTTCAGCTTTTTTGTTCCTTGTCAACATACCGTTCTCCTTTCTATTCGTCTGGGTGGTGCTTGTCGTACATGATCGCTACACATATAAGTCCGGTCACTCCAAATATGGTTCCAAGGGTAAGTCCTAATAAGAATGTAATCATGATCCGCCCTCCTTGTATGGTTCTGGAAGTGGCATCCAGGCAATAACACAGTCTTCATCATCCCATTTTCCATTTTCGATACCGCACATTCCCGTGAATGGTTCTTCCTGTCCGACAAGCTCTCCGTCTAAAGTAGTGATATATGTTCCGTCTTTCGGTAATCTCTCACTGACTGGAATCCAACCATTTTCTTTCTCGTCCTGTTCCAGATCATCCTTAATCTGTTCTATCATATCCATAACATCGCTTGCCAAAACCATCTGGTGGTCATCCACAAGTTTCTTCAAGAAATCATGATAATCTGATAATCTGTCTTTGATATGTATCATATTATCTCATCCTTTCTCAATGTCCGCTTCTTACCATGCAAAACAGCAGTTCTGTCATGGATCTTTTTCTTGATCCATTGTGTTTACACTTTATAGCAACCGATAATTTCCATTTTTCCACATCTCCATCTAGTGGTGTTGGGTTTTCAAATTCTTCGGCAACCTCTCTCTGATACGGAACTGCAACCATTACTCCCATGTTACCTATTTCCGCGTAACATTCCGGAAAATTCTCACGTATATGTTGGGCAAATTTTCCATTTTTTAAATCAGGTAAAATCTCTTTGTAGCACTCCATTGTTGTTACAAGGTAGTTTTTTTCTCCAATAAAATTTAATCCATTTCCGCTGTAAATATCCTCTTTGCAGCTTTTGATTTCATAGCATGTAAATATTCCTTTTTCGATTGCTGAGATAGAACACTGGTTTTCCGGGATAAACTGCATGTAATCTACTCTTCTTGGCTTTCCTGCTGCGTAGTCATAATCAATGCTTACTTCTCTAGCCCAGTATTTACCTGGGCCAGAAAAACAGCTTTTTTCCAGCAATTGACTAAGAAATTTTGTTGTTTCAAATCTTTTCATCCTTCCACCTCCTCATAAGTTTCTCTGAATATATCTGGCTTACACGGATAAAATTCACCGTGTACACCTCGGATGATATAATCACCAATATTTGCCAGATGTTCGCCCTCTAATGTCCTAATAACCAATCCACCCGGAACCTTCCAATGGTCAATATAGAAATTCTTACCTTCTGCCGACATGTACTGGTCTGTACACTGATAGTCCGTCAGGAAATCGAACATTTCTCGATGATTTGTACCAGTCCACTGTACTGCTTCAATTACAACTGGCTTCTTTCTGTACTTCATACAACCACCTCACTATCCACTGGCATCTGGTAATCCACATGTCCGTTTATATATGCTTCCTGAATCATATCCAGTACTTTCATGGCTTTTTCTTTGGTGGAATAATGACCCAATGAAATATATTCATCTTCTCCTGGATTCATCTGACTCCAACAAATGATTTCTTTGCCATTGATATTGTTGATGTTTATAACAATATTCTCAAACTTTACCAGAGATATCTTATTCTGACTTCTGATTAACATTTTGCGTCCTCCTTATCTTCGTAGTTCATTACAATTGTAATCACCTGCACGAGAACTTTCTGGATCTGGTCGTAAATGTGATGATCGTCAGTTCCGAAATAAGAGTTCAGCCTTGCATCTTCTTTGCCTTGCCTGTAGCAATCTTCCATAAATTCAAAACTGTATATATCATTTTCCTTAATAATTCCACCATTATTTCTCCATTCGGCAATCATCGCTTCTTCAACCAGTGAATTTACAACCTTATCTGAATCCTCATTACCGTTCAGGCATTCTACGCAACGGTCAATGAATCCTAACTTGTCAGCGTACATATACGCTTTTGCTGTTCCAGATGTATACTCTTTGAATGTTTCTTCAACCTGTTCTTTGAAATCCTCTGGTAAATTAAAAATATCCACTTCCAGTCCTCCTGGAAGATTTATTGTGTGTTTTCTCATTTCGCCACCTCTCTCAAATATTCAATAATCTGTGTCTTGCTCTTCTTACAGTCTGCGAATCTGTCCCAGCCATCTTCCAGAAGATAATATTCTGTGGTGACATAATATCCTCCACGTTCTTCTTTCTTCCACCAGTCATTGCCTTTTGCATGCTCGGTTTCTTTAACAACGATTATTGAGCCATCAGGAAGCGGATATGAATAATACTTTTCGCTTACTTGCGACACAGCAAGCCATAAATTCCATCCGGTATAATCCTCCAGGAACTCTTTACGTTTCTGGTTGTTGGTTAAATCTTTTAATTGCATTCTGCGTCCTCCTGCTTCTTAAAATCCATCTTCAAATCATAAACAAACTGGCAAAGTTTCTCTGCAATCTCATCTGCATTCTCTACATTTGCAAGCTGTCTGACATACTGCTTACCACATATAACGCAAGTTAATTTTCTGATTGTTTCCCAAACCTGCCACGAGATAATAGAAGAATCAAAGGCATCCGCCATCAGAGAGCCTCTTCCAGTTCCGTTCTCATTTTTGAACCACTTTTCTCTCGGCGCTTTTAGTGTGGTTGCAACATCTTCTCTGGTAAGGCAACCTTTGTATTTCTCATCCATGCGCTTTTCCAGTTCGTCCAAAAGTTTCTTCTTTTCCTGTTCTGTCATTGCGTCCTCCTACTACCTATCAAATTCAATGTTGTTGTCTGAATAGAATCTGTAAGCATCTTCTCTGACTTTCTTAACTTCACGCATAACAACTTCTTTCGCTTTGCTGACAGCTTCCTCAAAATCCTCTGTTCCAAGATTGTAGTTGTAAATACCCAATGTGTTACAGTTAAGGAACAGCGTATCTCCATAGCCAACGTATTTGTGAATAACGATTTTTAAAGAATTGTAGTTTAAGGCGAAAATACTTCCGGTTTTAGGTTCTTCGTCATACTTGGCGTTACTTTTGAATTTCATTTTGCGTCCTCCTTTTTCAACATCGGAAACAGCCATCCTGTCTTTTCGTTCGATGCAATCCAATCAAATTTTAGCTCTGATAATTGATACTTTTTATTGCATTTTTCACAGATAAATCCACTTGTTTTACTGTATTGCCCTATAATTCCACCGCATCCACATCTACAGTGTTTATAATCCATTTCCATCCTCACTTTCCCCATCTAAGAAACTGACACGCTATCAATTTAGATTTACGTTCATTTTTCTTGCTATAGTTTCTATAACTGTCACTGTTACGCCGTTTCCTGCCTGCTTGTATAACTGGCTGTCGGAATTTACGAACTGTGCTTTTTCGAAATAATCATCAGACCAACCTTGCAGTCTAAAGCATTCTTTTGGGGTTAATTTTCTGATTACTATGTAGCATTGGTATTTTTCGTACCAGACTGCATACACAATTAATTCATCGGAAACTTTCACAAATATGCCTTGATTGCAACTCGTATCTAATCTTTTTGTTGTTTCTTCAACCTCAATCGCAATTCCGTGCCGGTCCTGTCCTGTCAGTGTGAACATTGGCTCGCCATCTTCTTTGAATCTTCTTCCGTTCTGACGTTTTTCTATACGATCTGGTGTCAATACTGGGATTACAATCTTATTTCCCTCTCCTTTATTTGTTGTTAAAGTAGGGCTTAAGCCAGTCGAATCATACACATTTCCGTTCATTCCTTTTCCTGACGGGTTCACATTGCATACTACTCCGACACTTCTAGGCTCTTTATAATCTCTGCTTGTTAGTGTTGGACAAATATTTTCATATATGCGTGCTTTTCCATCTTGGCCAATATAACTTGTATCAAATAATATGGATACTTTGGGTTCTGTATTTCCTCCTGGCTTCGTACTGATTGTTGGAGCTAATCCATCATCGCTATAAACTCTATCTCGCTGTGAATTTCTGCCATTAAGACAACCAAAAAGATTTAACGAAACACTATTTTTTCCGTCTGTTCCTTCGATAGGAAATATTTTTGAGGTACTTCTCCCTCTAAGATGTCCGATAATAAAACATCTTTCCCGGTTTTGCGGTACTCCGAAATCTTTGGAGTTGAGCACCTGCCATTCTGCATCATACCCTGCCCTATCCATTTCAATGAGCAGTCTGGCGAAATCCCATCCTCCATTAACACTAAGCAGATTTTTAACGTTCTCAATGAAAAGGTAAGTGGGTTTATCTTCTTCTTTGAGCTGTCCGACAAGGTACATAACTCTGAAAAACAAGCTTGAACGGTTTCCTTGAAATCCGACTTGTTTTCCTGCAACGGATATGTCCTGACAAGGGAATCCGAAGCACCAGCAGTCGGCTTTTGGAATGTCTCCGGCATACACTCTTCTAATGTCATTTGCGTACCATTCTCCATTTCTGTATTCCTCCTTCAATATCTCTTTCTGTCTTTTTTTGATAGGAATATCTTCCAATGCCTTTCGCTGCTCGTCTGTCAGCAAGTGCATTGAGATGTAACTCGCAGTAGCAAATTTATCAAATTCGCAAAAACCAACGCATTCATGCCCCACCAATTCCATTCCCCTACGAAATCCTCCGATTCCTGCGAAAAAATCTATAAATTTCATTTTAAACTCCCATCTTCTTAACCAGATTCTTATTCAATCCCTCTTATCATCATGCTTAATTTACTGTAACAAGGGCAAATTCTTGTGTGATCGTAAATATCTTCCAGCAAGATGCAAAATGGAAACATCTGTTTTACTTCGTAGATATGTTCTATTCCATCTTCACCACGTTCTGCGTATTTGATTCTTTTTCCAACACATAGCTCAAATGCATTGGATACGTAGGCTTTTAAACCATAAGATTTTATTTTACTCATTTTTATCTAAAACCGCCTTTCATCAAAATGTGAACATTTCCTCGTTATCATCACCAGAATCGAAATCTGACGTTTCTTCATAATCAGTTGATTTATTTCTGGACATGTTCTTGCCTCGCTCGATCAGTTCTGTTCTCTGCTCTTCGGTCAATTCTCTTGGTGCTCGTAATTTCACGTACTTAACTGGGACATGGGCAAATATGGAACCACCTTTGTTTGTGACCAGAATCTTCACATCTTCTGGATGCTGTTCTGCTAGCTTCAGGACTCTTCCTTTCATCTTACTGCCGTTATGCGCTGATACTTCTGCGTACTCACCACCGCGAATCCACGCAATGCTGCATTCATTGCAATTCTCTGTCATGACATGATTAATCCTCTCTTTCTCCAAATCCAAATTCTTTATTTATATTTATGGAATCAAATTCAAGTTTAATTCCCATTGTTTCTTTTGCTTCCTGGTATGCTTTTTCAATTCCAACTTCTTCAATGTGTTCTTTGGCAGAGTTTAGGTTTTCTAAGAATCTTTGATTGGATTTTGTAAATCCCCATGTTTTCTTAATTGCAAACAAACTGATAAGAACATTTGCAACTGCGATATAATCCTCTGCTTTCCATAGCTTTTCTTGTGATTCTGAAATAAGTTCTTCCGATATTTCCTTGCGCATTTCATCTTCACGTTGCTTCAAGTACAGTTTTAGTGTTTTAACTCTTGCGCCTGTCGTTTTGGAAATCTGTTCCAAACTGTAATTACTAAAATTGTATGGAATTGGATTCCGTGACTTTTCAGCCGCTTTCTGCTGCCTTCTTCTCTCTGCCCTGTTCATACTCCCATCATCCCTTTCAACTGGTTTGTGATTAGAACAAATTCTTTCAGAAGTTTCCTGTCTAATGGTGTGGTTCCGGCACGGTATTATCGCCATCATAGACAACTGCGTATTTTTCATTAATCAGTCTTGCGGATGAAACCGCATTCAAAACTTCTTGTCTGGAGCATTTTAGCATTTGCGAAATATCATCAGCGGTCATATCGCCAATCCATTGTTCATTCTCGAAAACACTGTATATTCTCATACTTCTGCCACCTTTTGATATTCATATCCAACAAGGTGAAACGCTCGCGGAGTATTCGGATGCGCAGTAGCAATCAAGCCATCAAGTTCGAGCTGCCTCATATGTCGTTGCACAGTTGCTTTTGATATGCCAAGGCTTTCGGAAATTTCTTTAAATGACGGTGCGTATCCATATTTTGTAAAATATCTGATAAGAAACAGATAAATTTCTTTTCTGTTCTCTTGTCCCTCGAGATACTTTCTTTCGGTGTTATATTTACTTACCATAGTTACCTCATTTCTTTTAACCTCTGGGTTCAGATCGCGATCATATGCCAAGGAAGTTGCATGAATCAGTCCAAACCCAGAGGGCGTGCGCATATTTAGTTGTAATTATTTGGGATTTTGTCTGCCAGAACCGGCAGCTTTATCATTTGTAAGATTCTTCATCAAGAAGATTATTGAATTTCTCAAGTGCCTTTATAGACACCTTGTTGTTTGATTTCTCCGGTTTGATTGATACTTCTAAGTGAGTATCAATGATATGCTTTAATTCTCTTGCAAGGGTTGTTTTTCCTTGCTTGATTCCATCTCTATAGCCTTTAGCTGGTTTGAATTCATTAATCTTTTCTTTCCCCTCGCCTTGGCTTCCAGATGTCTTGTTGTATCTGCATTGATAACCTTTCTTTGTATATTCCAGAATCCAGAACTGCTCCATTTTATCAAGCTGTTCTACCGGATAATGAATGAAATTAATTTTCCATCCAAAAGGATTATCTTCACTGTAGAATCCTCTTTTCTTTATGGACAAGTCAATGTGCTGATATCCAGTGAGATGTGAACACATCCTCTGAATTATATGTACTGCTTGCCCGATATAAAAGAATGGGATTCCGTTTTCATCTACTCTGGTTAAGAAATAAATACCGCTTTTGTTATCTAAATCCGGATTAACTTTTAAAAGCCTTTTCTTGTTACTCACTTCGATAGCCTTGGCCTGACGAAATTTTTTATAATCCACTAGGCATCACTCCTTAATTAAACGGAAGTTCGTCATCCATAATTGACGGCATATCCATGAATCCACTTGTGTCCTGTTCTGGACTTGGAACTGGTGGCTGCGACTGTTCTTCTGGCTGGTTCTTCTTGCTTTCTGCAAACTCATGTGTTTCCACAAGGCAATCATTTGTGTAGACTTTCTTTCCGTCCTTGTCAGTGTAATTTCCAGTCTGCCATGAGCCGACAATCGCAATTTTCATGCCTTTATGCAAGTACTTTTCGGTAAACTCACCATTTTTTCCAAGCGCAACACAATTTATGAAGTCTGATGTGCGTTCATTGTTTTTGCGATACTGTCTCTCAACTGCAAGTGTGTATCTGGCAATTGTTGTGTTGTTCGTTCCCATTCGGACATCTGGATCTTTAATCAACCGTCCGATCAAAATTACTTTATTCATGTTTTTTCTCCTTATACGGTTCAGGCAACGGCATCCACGCAATTACTTCTAACTTTTCGAAACCGTCTGTAAAATATTCACCATTCCACATTGCTCTGAAAGGTATTGTTCCTTTTTTGACAGTAATCAAATATATGTCTCCTTTAAATATATGATTAGGTTTTGGTTCTGGCGGGAGTTTCATATCTACCGGAATCCAGTTTTCACTCAAGTTGTAAGAAGCAATCAGTTCTTCAACTTTTTCTAGTGCATCATTCCAACCTTTATTGTACTTGCAATTCAAATATGGCTCTGCTATTTCCCCGTACTGTGTCTGTTTTTTAAGCTTATCAATCACTTTCAAAAAGATTTTCATTATCTTCCTCCTCATAATCATTGCAGTAAAGTGAACCGTAATCCCATGCTAACGTACAGCAATTACGGAATCTGCATTTGCTACAGTCTGTCATTTTGTTCATGGCTTATCTCCTCTAAGATTCGACATTATTTTCAATATTATCTTCTTCTGCTTTGGCTAAGCAAGCAATGACAGGCGCAGATTCAAGTAAGCACTCTCTTTCTCTTGTGTTTTTTCCATCTCTCGAACGCCGATCACCAACAATGTACAGACTTGCATTCGCACTTAAAATGTCTGTGTCCATGTCCCAATATTTGATGTGAATTTCGTATGCAACATTTGATGAAACAACATATCTGTAAAGCCCTTTCGTAACCTCTTTCCATTTTTTTAAATTTATCATCATATCTCCTTTCAGAACGGGCACAAATTCAAGTCGACTTCTAATCCAGCCCGTCCAATCTGAACCAGAACATTGTTTCCTGCGACTTCCTGTATTTCTTGCTGTATTTTACGGGCATCTGACGCTTGACTGCTCAAATGCACCAGTGTTACCGTCCGAAGTGATTCTGTGCGATTCTGCTTAATGAATTGCTTACAAGTTGGCAAAGAACAATGCCCTTTCAATCTATGGCTGTAGTTGGCTTCTGACCTGTCCACCAATTCTTCACAGTAGTTGCATTCAATTACCATATGATGTATGTTCGTTTTCTGGAAATTATATTTACTGTACTCAAAATCAGTCATATACAGAAGTCTGCCCATTTCCTTGTGCCCTACCAGATATCCATAGTTCGAGCAAGGCACGAGCTGATTTGTTTCTTTATCATATGTTGTATGTGGCAATTCAAATGGAATCACGTTAAACGAACCGACTCTAAATGGATGTCTTTCTGGAACACCTTTCATCAGTTCACCTGTTCGGACGTTCATATCCTCAACTGTCTCGTCATTGGTGTAAATCTGAATGCCTGCATTCATTATTTCTTTGAATGACTTTACATGGTCACCCGTGCTCATGTGAAAGAAGTGCACCAGAAACATTGCTTATCTGGTAGTCAATCCCTCTGAGGATTTTCTTGTAATTGCATCCACAGTCAAGAAGAACAATCTCGCCTGTACTTGACTGCAAAGCGTAACAATTTCCTTTGGTGCTTCCTGTTGAAATTACTCGCATGAACAAATGGCATCACCTCTTTTCTGTATTGTTTTGCATCAATATTTGTAATCCAGATTGCTGATAAATTGCTTTATTTTGTTATCCTTAATCACTACAAATTCTGCACAAAATTCTTTGTTTTCACTTAACTTAGAATATTCCCATTTCCCGGTATTCTCATTAAAGCAAGAGAACCAATTAGATACACTATCGTCAACCGATGTATTTTTTAATACAAAGTATGGAGTTTCTTCTGCTTCAAGCGATTTGATATGATGTGCAATATCACAAAACCTTTCCAGAATATGTTTAATTTTTAGAACTGGAATGTGGTTTTCGCTGTCATAATCGGTGCAGTAGTTTTCATTCTGTTTAAGAAAGGCATAAATACACTCTTCGATAAAATCTTTATCTTTTGTGAAGAATATCTGCTGATTAGACAGTTCCCATAAAATACGATCTGGTGTGTCCTGACAGCCATTTATAATGTTATTAAGCTCTTTGAAAAGTTTTTGGTCGTGAATTAAGTTTCGCTTAAAACCGTATTTAAAAAGTTCTCCATAAGGAATATACTTCTCAGCTAAAACATCCCAGATGATAGGTGAAAATAACCATGAGTTTCTAAAAATTTCTTTTTCCTTTCCATAGTAATCCGGGGTGATAACTACTAAACTGCTATAGCTCATAATATCTCCTTTTCTATATCAATATTTATACTTCATCATCCTTTGGAAAATACAATGTTGATGAACTATTGGATTTTTTTGCATCATGATAAGCATCGTGTAACATTTCCATAACCTGCATGGCTTTTCCATCTGTCGAATAACGAGCCATGACCGTTCCTTTTTCTCCGACAATCGGCACATATGCTATTATGATATTTCCTGCTCTACTTAATGCTGCGATTTCATAAGGAACATCAAATTCCCCATTCTGGCTAATTAATCTCATCCTTATTCCTCCACCTTAGATACAAAGATATTAGATTTTAAGATACAAACTGGGCGAACACCATCTTCGAGGCCGCAATCGCTGAGGCCGATAACGCCCGAAGGGGAAACAACGGCTAAGCTTTTCCCCCGACTACGTTCTTCCGTTGACCATGGTGATAATGTCCAATACCAATCGTTTAAACACGGATTCGGTGTGATATCTGTATATCCGCGCGCTTCATCAAACGTAATCGGTCGAATTTTACAATCAACAGTCACCAATTTCTGTCCATCCGCAGTGATAATAGCTGCTGTGTGTGTTTCGATATTTTCTGCCCCGAATTCTTCTTCGAAGTCTTTCAAAATTTCAGTGTCACACAGTTCCTTTACCTTTGATGTTTTGTAATCTGAGGTATCACCAAACTCTACATTTTCTTTCACCAGATCAAGAGAGATGATTTTTACTGTATCTCCATATTGTTCCAGAACCTTGTATTTACGCTTTCCAGTGGTCTGAAATACATCTCCTCGTTTCAGCGTTGACAACTCAACATTTTCAGTTTCTTCCTGTTTTTCCAGAAGTTCAACCAGTTCCTTTGCTTTCTGTAAAATTTCTTTATTGTTCATATCACATTTCCTCCTGCTTCATAAAATCCGGAATTTCTGGTTCTTTACCTGCTGCCGGAACTGGTTCTTTCTCGGCTGACTGTACAACTTCTGCGACTGTCGGCTGTTTCGGCTGTTCCTCGATTGCCATTGGTTCTGGAATGAATTCCTCTTTGTTGGCATTTTGTTCGATCTCATATGCAACATCAGCTGCAAAAGCGTCATCTCTTGAAACCGTTTCTGTATCATTGTCCGCTTCCTGCACGAAAACATCGCCATGAGTGTTTATGATCTGTTTTAGAGCACGATTGATAACGGTTTTCTTTGCCATCTGGTCAGTGAATTTCTGGTGTGTGCCATTCCCATTTTCCTTGTATCCGAATCCCTGTGACCAAGATTGTTTAATCTGTTTGATATTCATTACTTCCAGATGTTTCATTCCATCTTCCATCAGCACTACTGCATACGCTCCGAGAATCTTATCGTTGTCAATGTTCATAAAATCCTGCTCGTGGGAATCCAGAACCTTATTTCCATCTTCAATATGATATTTGAATTTATCTCCCTGATAGATAATCTCTGCATGAACATCTTTCATTCCGTACCTTCTGGCGATTGTAATGTTTCCAAAATACGATCTCTGGAACTGGCACTGACCGGCATAACTAACGAAATATCCCTGTTTTTTCTGCACTGAAAGTCCAAGAGTTGCCATATTCATAAGGCTATTTGCAATGCTTGTGGATGTGCAAGATTCCAGAACCGGCTTATTATTTTTGTCTTTTGTTTCCTTGAGCACCAGATATGCTCCCATAAGTGCATTACTGAGATTGTAGTCCTTTGGAAAAGAAAGACCATATTTACATTTTTCTTCAAGCTGTTTTGTCAATCCGTCAATAAACTGATTGTTAATCACAACTGCTGCCTGCTGTTCTCCTACTGTTGCTAACTGTGTTTTGTTTGCCATAACAATTCTCCTTTTCAATAATTATAATTATTCTTCCAACGCATTTCTGTTCAGCTCTACGCTTCGCCATTTCGTTTCGTCGCTGATTTCCGTGGATTAATCACAATAGCTTCTACTGCAAAACGGGCACCCTGTAATCAGATAATTTCCGGCACTTTCCACCGAAATACCATGTGTTTTTCTACCGTATCTGGTTCTTCCATTTTCGGAATAGATATTCTGATGGCAGTCCCAACAGATACCATTGTCCGGTGCAAAGCACGGATATTCGTTCTTGTCGCAGAACTGTTCCTGTGCCTTGATAGCTTCTGGAATATTGTACGTCATGTTAAAATCCCTCCACTTTTAATTCATTGTCAGAAACTTTAAGGAGAATCATCTGCCTGCCTGTATCTGGTATTCTGTCAGCATTCACACTTTCAACATCATCAACCCAAATTGGAAGATTCAGTCCGTTCAGCTCCTGCAATCCAGTCACGAGGTCAATATTGCATAGAATCTGATCAGAGTGATTCAATCCATCAAAATATCCGATTCCGTCACAAATCATCTTGCAAACTTCCACCGGCTCACCGTCCTGCGTATAGTCCAAAAACTGAAACTGAAAATGCTTGAAAAGTGGATTGATAGCTTCTGCCAGTGCCTGATTTTTTTTGATGGAAAATTCTTTCAACATGTCAAGTTTCTGCTGAATATCGGAATCTTCCTGACCTAACTCTTTCTGTTCTGTGTTCAGCTGTTCAAGTGTTTCTGTCTGTTTCTGAACTGCCTGTTTTGCCATCTCAATTTTTGTTTCGATTCCTGTAAGTTCCTTTTCGGCAGACATTCTTTCTGCCTGAACTGCTGCATTTTCCTCAGAATTATTAGTCAGTCCGTCAAGCTGTTCCTGTTTCTTCTGGATTTCTGCTGCAACTGCCTGATACTCTTCGCTTTCAGACATATTTGGCTCTGACGGAAGCTTCTCTAATTCCTGATTTTTCTGTGCAATCTCAGATGCCAGAGTAGAAATATTTTTCTTTGTCTGCTCAATCTGCGATTCGATGTCTTTGCGCTTTTCCTCAACTTCTTTTCTTCTGGCTACTTCGGAATTGCCTTCTTCTGTAATGTCTTTAAGTTTCTGCTGTTTGTCTGCTTTAAACTGCTCTTTTTTCGCAAACTCTGCATGGATTCTTTCCTGTTTTTTCTGTTCAAATTCAGTTTTAAGACGTTCAACCTGTTCCTCCGGAAGTGCCTGTCCGCAGGTCGGGCAAATAGCTGATTCAGGATCAAATTTTTCGTTCTGTATGGCATTTAAAGCTGTTTCATCAAATGTGGACGCATACGTCTGTTTATATTTCTCCTGCAAAACCGTAATTCTCTGCTGAATTCGTTCTGGTTTCTCAGCGGTCGCAAGGAAATTTCCCAGAATTCGGAGATTTTCTTCTTCATGTTTCTGCTTGAATCGCCTGTCATTTAATAAGGAAACGATTTTTCTCTTTTCTTCCTGTAATGCTTCTGCTGCATTTGAAATGATCGCATCTCTGGATTTCTTGAGACCTGTAATCTCGTAGCAGAGCTCGTCATATGCTTTATTGGTTTCATTTAGCAGCTTTTCTTTTTCAAGAAGACCATTCAGTTTATCCAGCACGGCATTCTTCTTTTCTTCAAGAATGGTAAAATCTGGTATTCCTTGTTTCTTTAAGGTATCAATCTCAACCTTTTTGACGTCAATTTTCTTCTGGATATCTTTTCTGTCTTTGTTGAATTTTTTCACAACTTCCTCGACAGAATGATTCTTGATGATTTCCGAAACTTCTGGATTGTCCTGTAATACTTTATCCGCATTGAACCCTGCCATCTTTTCAAGCATTACTCTGGCACTTGCTGTTGATTTTCGAAGTTCATTAAGGAATACTCTGGCATTACTACACATCATAATGGTTTCTGAGTCTGATATTCCTTTTAAAAATTCCTTATACTTCGTCTGGTTGTAATCAAACCCATCAACCTGATATTTTGTGGTACTAGAAGATTTACCTTTCTTCGTTTCCTTACGGATCACGGTTTCCTCTCCATCAATCAGAAGTGTGAGTTCTCTTGATACGACACCCTCAACTTCTTCTCCGTCTTCTTTTCTTCTGACATTATTCGGAGATGTACCGTCTGCAAGCTTTCCGGTCAGTGTATCAAAATATGCGTCCATCAACGTTGTTTTACCCTGACGGTTCCTACCGGACACCATCGTTCGTGGTGCAAACTGATACTCCGCAGACTCAAACTTCTTGTAGTTTTCAATGTTAAGCTGTTTCAATTCTACTGTTTTCATTCTTCCTTATCCTCCACCCAATAAGCCGACACTTCATAGGCTGTTTTCTTCTCGACCTGATTTCCGACTTTTTTGTTGTACTCTCTGCTCTGGATTCTTCCCTGTAAAATAATATGTGTGCCAGTTCCGCAGGTTCCCATGTATCTTGCATTTCTGCCCCAGCAGATGCATGGTATGTAATCAGATATGCCGTATGATCTATTTACCGCCAGAAGTACATCTGCAATCTCTCTTCCATTAGGTGTTGTTCTGTATACTGGTTTCTTGCAAGTAAAACCATCCAGAAGAATCTGATTAACTGGAAGTGCGTCTTTGTCCATGAATTTTGCTTCTCTTGCGAACACAAAAAGAAGCAATCTACTGTGATTTTCTTCGTGCTTATTGAACGATCTGAACTGCCCTTGAATTTCCATCATTTCTCCTGTATAGTTCTGCTTCACATCAATGAGTCTCTCAGAAACTACAACCGGAAGAACATCTTTCGTTCCGCTAAATCGTTCTACGCTAAGTTCGAATCGGTAAAATTTTTCACCATATACTTCATGGCTAAATTCAAATTCTGTTTTAATTTCTCCAACCAGTGTTACCTGATTGTTTTCCAAAAGCTTATTCAATTCCGTTTACCCACCTTTCTATCTGCATTAAAATAGGAAGGGATACCATTGAAGATGCCATTGCACTTATGCAGAGCAACTCAAGTACATCCATTTTCGTCATCCACCAGAGCAATAATGCAATCGTGGAAAATGTTCCCACCTGTGCCATCACTCCGATAAAATACATTCTTTTCCTCATATCCCTCACTTCTTTCTTTTAGTTGCTGCTGCTGCAAGTAAAGCTACTGATAGTGCTACAACTGCGACTTCCAGACGTTTTGTTTTTGCCACCTGATCTGCGATGATTTCGCTTGCAAGACTCTGGTTTTTAGTTACGTTTTCGGTGTGTTTTGTGATTTTAGACATAAAAAATGCCCTCCTGGTATAAATTTTCTTTTCAAATACAGGAAGGTGTGCTATACTTATCCTGTATTTAACTTACCCTAATTAAGTTAGATACGTGCTCCGGTAGGTGTTGCGTCACCTCCGGGGCGTTTCACTCTTCTTTCTTATCGGAATCCCCTTCGAAATATTTAATCCCCATGATCGCAGCTACATACTTTTTATCAATGAATGTGCTATCATTAGCATTTAAAACCGCTTCCAAAGCTGTAAGCCTGCCGGCTAGTAAAGCAAATTCCTCTTCGAGGGTTTCTGGCTCATAAGTATTTTTATTCATCTTTTGTCCCTCCCCAGATTGACGGCAATGCTAATCCCATAAGTTTTCCAAGTACTTCCGCTCGCATATTGGAAAGTTCCTTGTCAAGCTTATCTTCCGTCCAGAACCCAACGTCTACAGCCTCTCTGATAAGTTTATCTCCTGTTTCCTTTGGAATATCTTCTTCCTCAAAAGCCTCTCTCAACGATTTAATAATCATTGACAAATCAGTCATTAAAACTGTTGTACTTCCCTTTACCTCAACTGCTCCATCTTTACTTTTAATCATTCTCTTTTCCTCCTTCAAAAATCTTTCTCCCCAATATTAATTCCGCAAACGTTCTAAGCGTTTCTGTCCTTAATCTGTCAAGTTCTTCTTGTATTTTTTCGTCTGTCCACAACCCCATCTGAGCTGATTCAGAAACAAGTTCATCGGCTTTTTCCTTGGAATATCCTTCTTTCACAAGGAAAACTCTTAGTCCCCTGCATATCGCGGTTAATTCAGAAAGCAACTTATTTGCATCTTCTTCTAATTCAACTTTCCCGCCTTCACATTTGATCATTCTATTTTTCCTCCATTTCTCTTTTCAGTGTTTCGTACAGTTTCTTGTGAATCGGAGAATCATCCGGAATATCTCGAATCATTTTGATAATCTCAGCTTTTTTCTCCTCTAATGTCATATTTATAAACTCATTTGTTTCTTCTTTTTTCATGCTGGCTTCCTTTCTGTGGTATAATCTCCTATGGGAAGGAGGTGTGACCAATGGATATTAACCAAATTGCTCATGATCTGGCTGTTGCTAAATCTGTTAAAGATGGTTCTGACACCAAAGAAATCATTAAGTTGTACCACGAATACAACGAAGAATTTCTTAATATCCTGTCAAAAGAACCGATCAAACTAGCCAAGGCAAATGCAATAAAACCGCCACACATTTAATCATCGGATGTGCTTTGTGTGATTGTGTCCACATAGAGCACATCATTTAAACAAATTTTCAGCAAATGGTTTTCTCCATTCTTATCAAATTCCAACATAATCATATCTGGATACATAGATGGTCTAACAAGATCGCCATAAGAACCGTCAATTTCAAACACATCTCCGCTCTTTAATTTGATAATTGTCTTTTTTTTCATATTCCCACCTCCCTACATTGTCATCTGGGCATTGCAGTCGCGAATCATCATTTTAGTATTGGTACAAGGTGTCCATCCTTTGATGTATTCGACTGCTTCCTGGTATCTCAGCTTGGGAATGTTATTTCTGGCATTTACATCGAAGTAAGTCTTTACATCCCTGTTACACTCTGCAAATACCTTTTTTCCAATTTCATCATAGGCATTGGATTTCTTTCCACCCAGAACCTCGATCACCACCTTGGAAACTAGATCACTGATGTACTTCTGCTGACCGTAATCAATGGTCATGGTATTCTCAAGTTTCTCGATTCGCTCCTCATGGTCTTGATTCCCCTGAGCCAACAACTGAATTTGCTCTGCTACGGTCATTGGTTTCTGGTAAGAACCTGTCTTACGGATTGTTGGAAGAACCTCGCTTGTTACCCAATGTTTGAATCTCTTAGCTGAATCGAGTTTGCTTCCAAAGATGAGAGCATATAAGCCAGATTCGTTGATTACAACCTGATTTGGGTTACCTCTTTTTCCGTCGGAAATCACGACGGTATTCTTATCCTCTTCAGAAACATGTGTTGCAAGAGCATCTCTTGTATTGGAATATCCCAGTGCTTCTGCTACATCCTTCCCAACAAACCAAGGTTCGTTGTCAATAGTCACTGTTCGAATTTCTCCGAACTCCTCTGAATTGAAAATCTGTAATTTTTTCATACTTCTCCTTTCTATGGCTCTATAAATTTTTCCAAAGGAACATTAAAATGATTTGCGATTAACAGAATCTTATCCGCTTTTGGAACATATCCATTTTTTCCATTTGTTTCTGAATGCTTTTTCCAATTGGCAATTGTAGAAGACTGAACTCCCGTATCTTTACAAACCTGATAAGCGGTTTCTCCTGCATCCTTGCAAAGCTTTTCGAAAACCATGTAGTTAAACAAGTTCTCACTCCTTTCTTGACAATAACTAAGATTTCTTATATAATGAAGCTGCCAACAAACAATTATATAGATTTCTTAATTTTTTACTGCGATATTTCTAAGGTTTCTTAGTTCTTCTAAAGAATAGCACAGTTTTCTTAGTATGTCAATATTTAAATTAAGATTTCTTAGTTCTTTTCACAAAGGAGAAAATCCATGTATTATGAGAACTTTGAACGATTATGCAAAGAAAGAGAAGTAACTCCCAGTCAGGTTTCAAGAGGAACTGATATTTCTACTGCCACATTAACCAGTTGGAAAAAGGGAAAGTATACTCCAAAACAAGATAAGCTCCAAAAAATCGCAGATTTCTTCAACGTATCCGTAGATTATCTGATGACAGGGAAAGAGCCGGAACAAGATTTTTCCGATGAATCTGTGCATCTGATCGCACAGATAAGAGAAGACACCGAACTGTCCGATGCATTAAAGAAATACTTCGGGCTGTCCGATGCCAAAAAGAAACATATTGTTGAATTAATTAATCTTTTGAGTGAGTGAGGTGCATTATGTTATCAGAAGCAGCTGTATTAAAAGCAATTATTGAATGCATGGATGAAGAACGCAATGCTATGCTTATAAGTGTTCGTGACAAACTGGACTGTGATGATTTATCTTTATTTCCGTTTTTAAATTCACTTAAAAACAAGCACTATATAATTCAATCAACATACGATGCACATGTTACAGACTTAGGAATGAAAAAATATCACGAAGCATTCACAAATAAAAGCAAACAAATTAAAGAATCAGTTTCTAATTCTGCCAAATTTACGTTGAAGCAATTCCTTGCGATCATTACAGTAGTCGTTGGAAGTGTTATTTCTGCTGCTATCATTTATCATTTCGGGTGGCAGTAAACCTAGTACTTTCATAAGAACAAGAATATGAAATACCGGTGACAATTGCCTGTTCTCATTTTCTATCCACAGAAAATTCAGATCACATAAATCTTGGAATTGTTGTTCTGTCAATTTAATGCCAACATACTCAAAGCCTTTCTGCGATGTATCTACGTGGTAAGGCTTTACTTTTTTCTTTCTTTTGAAAAACATTTATTTCACCTCCAATATCGTTTTGGAATGTCGAGTAACATAAGATAAATATAACGTAAAATCTTTTGACTTTCAATTTCATTTATTATTTTTATAATCTCTTTCTTATAATCCATAAATAACCCTCCCTATCTGCAAGCTACCGCCTACATTAAAGTATATGTCTGGTCAGTGGTAAATATGTTTCGAACATTTGTTCTTATCATATCATCCCGTGAGTCCATTGAAACGGGACGCGTCCAAATTCCCCCTCGCCAGTTGCCAGTGATAAACTGGAATATTTGTGATTTCAAATATAGCCTTTACTTTCGCAAATATAAAGTTCGTTTTTACTGGATTTTCTGTGATTTCTACAATATCGTTCGTTCTTAGAACCTCTTTTATGCTCTGGCTTAAGGTTGAATGCTTGCACATATCCTCTGCCAAGCGGATGAAGCTTTTACGTAAATAATCTTGATTGCACATCGGCAAGTGAATGATGTAGCTTGCAAAGAAGATTACTCCTGCTGCGATCAGCAATCTCTCAATCTTCCTCATAATATATACCTCTTTAGTCTATAATTTATGTATTTAGTTATACCACTTTTTGTGCAAATTAATCGGGCAAAACGATAAAACTGCATTTTGAATGGATAAAAATGTGAAAAATATTTCGGTTTTGACTATGATATTGTTGAATCTTGCGGTATAATATATGCAAATTTTACTAAGGAGGAATTTTTTATGAGAAAGAAAGCAAAGTTTTTAGCCAGTATTGGGCTGTCAAGTATTTTACTTGTATCCATGCCATCCAATGTTTTTGCGGAAGATTTTGTGTTATACGAAGAGAACGGCATTCATGTTGAAACAAAAGGATTAACCGATTCCCCGTCCACAGGCACTATAGGACTGTATATCGAAAACAATTCTAATTTGAATTTAGGCATAGCTCCTTATGCTTATGCCATAAACGGTATTATGGCAGGCGGCGATCAGTATGGCATAAACTCCTCTGATGTAGCACCCGGAAAGAAAGCGAATTCTACTTTGGAGCTGATAGATACATGGGAAAACAAAGATTTCTTCAAAGACTACCAGATGAACGAAGTAGATAGCTTCGACGTTCTCTTGTGGGCTTACGACAATGCAAAGAGCTTCAAGGCTTTTGACAGCGGTCAGATTCACGCTGACGTAACTGGAACTACTGTGGTTTCCTCTCCTGTATTTGGAGGTGCACAGAATTTGTATAACCAGAACGGCATTAGTGTCGATTTCATTTCCTCAGAGGGTAACAGCTTCACATTTTGTATCACAAACACTACTGGACAGTATTTCGCATACGATGTAACTTCTGAGACTTATAACGATTTTACAATGTCAGATAGTTATGAAATATTCAATCAGTATTTATTAGATGGTTGCAAAACTCTTGTGACCCTAACTCCTACAGATGATTTTCTTGCAGCAAACGGAATTTCCGATGTGTCAAACGTAGATTTCGCATTAACGATTCGTCCATTAGCAGAATATGATAACGAATATACTACGGACTTAATTTCATATCAAAAATAATTCATTGTAAAGCAACGAGCCGAGGATTTTACTCCCCGGCTCTTTTTATGGCAAAACCTGCATTCACGATCACATCTCCTCCCCAGAGTAATCTGGCAGGCTGTACCAACGTATTAAGATGTCGATTTTTTTCGAACTTCTGCTGAACTATTTACACATTTCCGTTTCAGTGCTACTATATTACCATAATTAATTGATTAGATGAGGATAATCTGATGAAAGTTGAAGCGTAGGCGATAAACGGAAGGTGATTACTATGAAAATTGCTATTTGTGACGATTGTGAACTACAGGTTGAGTATTTTAAGCATCGGATTGAACCGTTTTTGAAGCAAAACGGTGACCGGAATTATACGATAGACGGTTATTTCAGTGGGGAACCCTTGATAGATGATGTTAAGGACGGAAAATGGTTTGATATGATTGTCTTGGATGTAATACTTAAAAACGAAAATGGCGTGGATATTGCCAAAGAACTCCGAGAGTGTGGATATAAGGGCAAAATTGCTTTCTGGACAGCTCACAAGGATTTTGTTTTTGATGCGTTGGATGTTGAATTTACGCATTATATCATCAAGGGAAATGAACACGGAAGAATGTTTTCTATGATTGACAATACCTTGAGTGATATGAAACACAAGATGCTCACAATCAGACACAGAGATTGCATTATAAGGATTCCATTGAACAAAATCGAGTACCTCGAAGCACGGGATAAGCAAGTTTTTGTTCATTGCACGAACGGGATTATGCACAGTATGTATGCAACTTTAAAGTCGGTTGAGCCTTACCTTGATAAACGGTTTTTGCGTTGCCATAAGTCATTTGTTGTAAACATGGATTATGTGCAAAAGCTGGATTCTGATTTTACGATGTTTTCTGGTGATAAAGTACTGATTCGTAAGAACGGATATGCGGATATTAAAAATCAATATTGGGAATATATTATTAAATAAAATAAAAGAGATGATCTGTCAAGGAATAGAAACAGATCATCTCTTTTTTGAGTTCATATCCAAACTCTGGGGAGGAGTTGAATTATGGTATATTTATTATATCACATTTATCACACTTTGCAAATATATTTCGTGGAAACAAATCCGAAATACTTTCCGGCAATGCGGATGTAGTACCAGTCGGTTTTGTCTTTTGTTCCTATCAGCGACAAAAAGGTGGCAATGCCATTAGCCAATTATTAGATGGCAATCAAATCTTTCCAGGTGTTCTTTCCGCATTCCCCGTCAACGCTCAGAACCCCGTTTCTGGATTTCTGATACTGTTTTAATGCATAAATGGTATTTGCATCTGCTTTTCTGGATAAGCTCAGTGCTTTCCCGTTTTTTCCTTTAAATCCTCTTGCGATCAAAATCTCTTGAAGCAACAGGACAGAAGTTCCTTCGCTTCCAAGTTTTACTAATTTTGGCTCAAACATATAACCGGCTCCTTTCGATGTGGTCGTTGATGGTTTTGTGCTAGTTGATGGTTTTGCGGTAGGCTTACTTCCAGTAGTATTGGTAAGTCCACTAAAATCAATTCCTTTTCCAGTAAATCTAAGACGATGCGTCCATCCGTGACTGTACAGGTACCAGGGCTGTGTACGGATCTCATTTCCAGAATTATCTTTCGTATCTTTTGTGCCCTCCGAACTTCTGGCATGAACAATGTCGTTCTTACCAATCGCCATTGCTACATGACTATTGGATCCATTCGGATTATTGTCCGCCAGTTCCAGGTCGCCTTTTATCATCTGTTTGTGTGCGGTCTGATTCCTAGCGACAACCTCAAATCCGGCATTCAGCATCTTGAGCATATTGCCAGTATAAGAGCAATTCTCTTTGAGATAACGCGCCTGTTTGGTAAGCCCATTTTTGAGGAACGCATAGTAATAAGCAGTAAGTGCCAATGAGCTACAGTCAAAAGATTTCGGAATGTTAATTTCGTATAAACTCCTAATTCTCTGACTGTATCCATGACTGTTATCATTGGCAATATTTACCGCAAAGCTTACTGCATCGTTTTTCACATTCTGGATAATCTGTTCTTTTGTCTTTGCCATTGTTCCACTCTCCTTTGCTTCTGTATAATCTTTATAAAATATATTTCTATCAACTTTGGTATTAATTCCTGGAATCGTTGCTTTTGAGCTGTACTGCCAGCCAACACCCCAACTTGGACGTAATCTCTCAACTACTGTCCCGTTATCATTTGCCGGATATCTGGCAATCCAGAAATCATGCTTTTTGAGGTGACTGCAAATCACATTCATGTACCAGTCAAGATTGCAATAGATTGCAAATTTATAACCAGCAGCAACAATAATCTCTCTGAATGCTTCTGCCAGATTATGAATACTTTCAGCTCCAAGTACTCTCTGTCTATGATTCTCTAAGTCGAGGAATACTGGAAACTGAATCTTTCTTCCGTTCAGTACGGAAACAACCTTTCTGGCTTCACTCCGGGCTTCGGATACTGTCGAAGCATAGGAATACTTGTATACTCCTACTGGAATTTTATATTTATTGCATCCGGCAAAGTTGTTCTCGAACTGTCCATCAATAACATTTCCGGCTTCTGTAATTCTCAAGATTGCAAAATCCATTCCGTAATTTGCAACCTTGTTCCAATCAATCTTTCCTTGCCACGATGATACGTCAATTCCTTTTAATTCCATATTCTTGTCCTTTCTCGGCATTGCGCCGGCGCAAATTTGTGCAAAAATAAGAGCCTTATGGTGCTGCTCGGATTCTTGGCATATTAACTGTAGGTTCTGTTCCCAGTATCTTTTCAGTGTAAACTCTGCTTTGCCCTCGATTCTTTTGGTAGCAATATACCTGCGTAACATTCCTACAGCACTATTGTCTACCACCGATAGTTCTGTTGTTCGTTCCTGGACTTCATAACGATTCAGTTCGATCGTAAGCGCATCTTGCACTATATCCAGTGTCTCCTGATCCACTTTGCTCTTTAATACTTGCATTACTGATTGTATGATCATTTGCCTTGACTCCATTATCAGCACCTCCCGTACCTTAATTATAAAGCATAGGTACAGATGCTAAACACGAAGATAAATAATAAAAATGTTACATTAAAAACATATAATGGTGGCGGATATTTGCAAACTGGACAAACATATTGTATATATAACGATAGCTTTTTATATCTCCATATTGGATTTAATTCACTTACTGCTTCTGGTATACAAAATGGGACAGTTCTTCTGACCTTACCAGTAAAAGTATCAACAAATAATCAAAATATTGGTGTTATTGGTTCGGGAGATAACAAAGCTCTTATTTGCGCAGTAGGCGTTTCATCAAATGGCTATAATATTGTTTGTAATGGGTTTGTATCAGCAGGTAATTATATAGCAGATTTAATGTTTATACGAGCATAAATTATATTATGATTTAAAAGTTATATATTTAGCTTGTGTCCACATACTGAGTATTCGAACAGATTTACCAGTTTCAATGTTACCCGTAAAATGCACTATATGAGTAGAATTTTGCTTACTTACAGCAACTATACTAACTGGACAAGCGTTCCAATCCGCATTAGTAGCTCCTATTAAGTAATAATCATTGTTAGTATCTGGTGGATTAATATAGATATATCCTGCTCCAGTACCTTTATAAACTTGATTTACAAAAGTTATCTTCGTGTTTAATGTATTAATGCCTAGCTTGTCTTTCAGGTATGTAAATAATTGTGAGAACGATATTTTTTTTAATACATTCCCTTCTCCAACTATCAATGTGTCACTTTCTGCCGGCGTTGCTTTCGAAGCCAGTGCCGACATTAATATTGTTTTTAATGATTCTGCCATATAATCACCTCTATTCTTTCACTCTCAGCATCGAACCATCAGAAGTGGCAAGTGCTGAGCCATCACTTGTGCCTAATACATACTGGACATTCCGAACATCAACAGCAATCGCATATTTCGCCCCTGTCTGAACTGATGTAGGGCTTATGCTTGCACCGGCTATATAAATGTTTGCATCTGCCATGCATATCACCCTTTCACTTTGATTTTATAATTATCTACCCACGTTTCATCTGCAATTTTATATGTGAATCTCAGACAATAGATTCCTGTTTTTTGTGGCTCAATTAACGCATCTAGCGTATGCTCGTTGATATTGCAATTTCCTTGATCTTCTACAGTCTCTGTTTCAGCATCTGTATCAACGAAAATCAATTCGTAATCCGCTGAAATGATGGAAAAAGGGATGTCTACACCGCATACCGGCTTTACTTTACTTTTAAATCGGATTTTTTCTCCCAAATCCATTATTGTATTGCTATCTACGTATCTAATTGCCATGTCCTCTCTCCTTTCAGCATATTTTATGTCCGCTGAAACATTGCTTTACAATCTCTGCCGTCAGCTGGTTCAGATTCAGCAATGAACTGTATTCAATGTTCTCTGATTCTGCCGTGTATCCTCGTGGCACGAGCTTTCCGGCAATTTCGTGCCCTGATATCAGAAACAGTACAGTGGCGGCATAAGCTGTTAAGCCGCCACTACTTTCTGCATAGACTTCTATGACGTACTGTCCATCTTTATCGGCAGGGACTATTGCGTCCCAGATTTCGAGATCCGATCCCTCTCGTCTCTGGAACTCAATAGCGAACTCATTACACGAGCCATATACCCTTGTAATCATCAGTCATCAGTAACTGTTACAGAGATCACGTAAGTCTTGCCTGCATCGACCGGATTAGGCGTTACGCTTGCGGCTGTGATCTTCGGCGGGTTCGGGTCATACTTGACAGTTCTGGTAATGGTTGTTGTCTTACCGGCACTGTCTTTCGCAACGATATTAATTGTATTTGATCCTGCGGACAATGTGACCGTAGTGCTGAATGCTCCGTTGCTACCAACCGTTACAGATGCACCGTTGACTGTTACCGTAACAGGAGATGAGGTTGCATCATTGGTTGTACCAGATACAGTGATCGTGCTCTTGTTGGTAACGTATCCATCAGACGGAGAGGTTACGCTCAGTGTCGGTGGGACGGTGTCAATCTTGAACGTTACAGATTTCTGTGTAGCTGCGTTGCCATCGTAATCGGATGCGTCAAACCTAATGGTATGAGAACCATCGGTAAGAGCTGTTGCCGGTATGTACGAACAATTGTAACCACCGGTTACGGCGGTCTTTGTAATGCCGTCAGTAATCTTGCTTCCGGAATCGATTGTGATACCGATAGTAGACGGATTAACACCAGAATCATCATCTGTAACAGTCCATGTGATAGTTGGCTTGTTGTTGACAAGTGTTGCAGATGCTGTTGGATTTGTGACTGTAATTACCGGAGCGACCTTTTCTTTAACGGTTAATCGCAGGGAACTACCGATTGCGGAATCTGTTGCATCTTTGGTGGTCACGTTTCCAGCATCGTCCGTTGCCTTGATTGTTATTCCGTAATAATGTCCGCTCTGGCTGTAACTGGACTTATTTGGAGCTGTTACTGTAGCTTCATATTTGCCCGTATTACTGTTAAAAGTAAGGGTGTAAGTCTGTCCATTTACAATAGCTTGTACTTGCTTTACTGACATTTATGTACCTCCATTTCATAATTCATTCTATATTTAACTTTTCGCAAAGTTTATTAATAAGTTTCTCTTGTTGGTCAATTTTCTTTTTCTGTGCTTTTAGCATTGCAAACATTGCTGGAATCATGATACGCTCGTTCCAGTCCTCAACAAGTCCGTTTTGATGCCGAGTAGCTTCTGGAAAGAATGCTTCTACATTCTCAGCAATAAACATCGGGATATATCTTCCTTCATTCTCGTCCCCTTTAACTAGATATCCCTTTTTGTATTTCGCCCACGTTGGTTCGATATTGTACCATTCTTCAATTTCTTGCTCTGAAATATTGTTTCCAATATCTTTATAGCGTTTCGAGGATGAAGATTTCAGCATCAGCTGTTTGTATCCTGTACGTCCATCCCAACAAATAGTATTTGATGATGTCGTATACTCCATGTTTTCTATCTTTGGCGATTTTGCAAAAGATGCAGAATTAGTAACAGTTAAATCTCCAAATGTACCGGTATCAGCCGATACCTCTGTGGCATATACGTTTAGACTGTTATCATTCCAACTGATTCCCCAATTTTCACTATTTTCAATTTCAATATCTACTTCATCGTCAAAGAACTTCTTGATATCAACAGGGAATATTCCATCGCTTGAAAATTGTACGCCTGTATATTTCATGTATTTTGAATTTTCTTCGTAGCTTGTAAATACAGTATATCCAGAGCGATCAATTAATCCTTTAACAGCATTGCTGGCATCTTTAATTTTCAGATAACCGTTCCCATTCTTTTTGCCGCCCAAGGTAACTGTTCCACCAAGAAGAGCATCAAGGCTGACGTAGAGACGCCCATTGCTATAATATAATCCCTTCCAAGCCCCGTCATTAGTCAGAATGCTAACTATTTGCTCCTGCGTCAAATTGTCCACATCAATCACTACCGCAACACTCTGCATATCCATCAATGTCGTAGTACCACCGGATGCATATAATTTACATCTAACATTTGTCACATCTCTTGGAATACCGACAGTTGAACCAGTAGAACTTGCTACTGTCTGACCAGATCCATTTGTCAAAATAGAATACAAATAGTGTGTCACGGTATCCTCATCGGTTGAACTAGTATAAATGGTATTCCAAGTGTTTCCGTCAGCAGTCTCTTCAACAACGAATCTGCCTTTATAAGGCACTCTAGTAGCTGACTTTCCGTCACGATAATACGCTTTAAATGTTATAAAGTTTGGACTAATTGTCTTGTCAGAGCCACGTTTCAAGACGTTACATGATGGCTCAACCATGTATGTTCTACCAGGTTCACCATCTTTTCCATCTTCGCCCTTTTTCTGCTTAGAAATCGTGAATCTTTTTGTTACTGACAGATTGCTGAGATATGTTGCTCTGATGTCTATCCATCCATTGTCTGCCGATAGCCCAGTAACATTGTAGATATGTGTTGCATCACTCCAAGAGCCTGTGATACTGTCGGATTTTGTGATTGTATAACTACAATCGTCTGTAATATCCGATGAGCCATACATTACAGTAGCTTTGGTAGATACCTGTGGAAATACTGCGATATTGCCATCTGCATCAGCCGTAATCGTCTGCATTTCGTTTGATAGCTGCAAAGTCATGTTTTTGGCAAGAGCTGCTGCTTCAAGGGCTTTGTTTGCTGTGGTATCATCGGTATATTTATTCAGTTTCTTCCAGTCAGATGACGCATACACACTTCCTTTTGCTCTTGCTACAACACAAGTGAGGATATCTCCACCGTCTTGAGACCATAAATCTCCGATATCATACGGCGGTGAAGGCTGTATAACAAACGTCCTTCTCTTGCCGTCTGCGGTATCTTGCGCTTTCTCAGCTTGTGCAAGTGCTTTGGAAATGTCGTTGTCTTGAATCATCTGCCATTTCCATGTTGCACCGTCCTGCATAAACCGATACGCGTAGCCAGTGCTCTTCCAGTAAAAAAGATCACCTTCGTGCTTTTTGCGTTCTTCTGTGCTTGTCCATTCAGAAGCCGGTTTGTTCTGTAAAGACGGTTCGTAATCATAGAAGAAGGACTCAATCTGTCCATCAATCTGTGCTTGTAATCCAGCCAATGAACCTGTTACTGTGTCAGCGTAATCAGCTAATTTACCATCTGAATAATCTTTGCTCTCCTGAAGATTGTCGGATAATGCTTTTGTGGCTGTTTTGCCACCGATAACAACTGAATCACCACTGATTATTACTTTTTTGGTATCCATATCGACAGAAAAGAGAATATTCCCATCAGAATCCTTGACCATGATTGCACCGGCATTAATCCAATCAGCATTAACGCCAACCGCGTTCAAAATTCTTACAATCGTATCGCCATCAACTGTCATGCCACCATTCCATGTCTGTCCACCATCTGTGGATACGCCCCACGCCTCGGAGGTCATCTTCCAAATTGCTTTGGATTCAGCGAGTGTAGGCTTATCATGCAAATAAAAAATCCGGCTTCCATCTTCCTGTATTTCTTCGGTGGTATATACACCAGTGGCTGAATCAATTCTTTTTCCAAATTCTTCAAGAGCTTTTTCTCTCTCGGTTTTTTCCTGCTTAACCATATTTCTTGCAGTAACAAATGCCTGCGTCGCCTGGGAATATTGGGTGCTGCTATTTTTAGCAGCGCTTTTGGCATTACAAGCTATCTTCTGACCGGATCCCGGTTTCAATGTAGTTGTGGTAAGTAGCGATGTGTATATTTTTCCATTTCTATCCACAATAATCAGTGAATCTCCGGCTTCCAGAGCCACATCTGTAGGGCACTCGGATTCAAATGGTCTAAATCTCATGCCAACGCATTTTTCGGAGATTATTGAAGCGATTGTCTGGCCATCGCCAACACGAATTAATTTATTACCAGAAATTCCAAGTACATATCCCTCTGTACCAACCATGTAAGTTTGCGGATTATCAGAAGAGGATTCGCTGTATTCAGTTACTTTCACGCCTGTGATTACTACATCTGTATGATGCGGAGTAAAACCATAGGTGGTTTCTATTTCAGAAATGTTACCTTTTTCGTCAGTTGCAAAAAGCCTCAATATGCCATCATTTTCCAGAAATGTTCCGTTATTTGCCGATAAAATACCATTTGCACTGGATAATTCAAGCGAGATATTGCTATCATCTTGCGTTTTGAGAACTCCAAGATCATTAATAATGAGTTCTTCTTCATTGATGCTGCTATACCAACCGATGCACAATCTGCCATATTCATCGCATCTCATCCACTGACAGCCAATCTGTGCAACCCACTGTAGAACCTGGCGAAATGTTAAAGCTTCGTCATTTGGACGATTCTGCACGATATAATCATCTCTGTCAAATGATGTTGTTTGCAAAGTAACCCCACATACCTCGCAGGCATCTCGTACAATCTGCCCTCTGGTTGCCGGATACTTCAATTTGCTGTCTGAATAGTTCCGGTCAAACTTCCGCATATTATCTTCGCACGTAAGGTCTATGGTCACCGTTTCGTCTTCCGGCTGTTCAATAACTGTCACTGTGCAAATACGTGTTTTTTCAATAACCGCATTTTTATGAACTATGATTGTATCACCGGTTGAATCCAGTATTTGTTCTCCAGCTGAATCTAACAGTTCACTTGTATCCTCATTTTCAATCTGTAATCCAACATAACATATGACTTCTGCTCCCTCAAAATCGTAATCGGAGTACTCACCGTCAAAATTATTAATGCTAAGATTCAATACATTGATGATTGCAGAACCGATGTCAAAGCTACTATCATTAGATACGGAATCTTCGAATTCCATTCCGTTTTGCCACAGATTGGCACTGGTCAGATTGAGTACAGTTCCGTCTGTAAGTGTGATATCTGCATACTTGAGGTACTGCACGTCCATTCCGTTCTTGACTTTTTCTTTCCATCTGTTAGATAATTTTCTCATGCATTACCTCTCAATCACATCAAAACTGATAGATTCTGTTCTCTGGTTTCCATGCCACCACCATTTAACAGGCGCACTCCTGTCACCAACATAAAATGTTCTGGTTTCGTATTTTCCAGACATCATATCTGGATATGTAATTTGGATGTACTCGGGATTGAACGCTTGAAGGATCTTAGCTGTAGTAGCCCAATCTTTACCTTTCCACTGCAAAGCTAATTTCCTTTTTTGCGCTACCCTGTTTTTATGCATGACAGAGTCATCAGATCTTCCTGATTTTGCCGCTGATACGTCCTGTAATCCCCATGTGTAGGAAGACGGGCAAGGCATCGAGACACCGTTTACTTTTAAAAATATTTCTGCCATATAACACCTCATAAAAGAAAAAGCACCTCCCCGAAAGAAGATGCTTAATTACACGAAAATAGCGCCTATCGCTCTGATAGACGCTTTATGATTCTTTATTCTATCACATATACAAGGTGAGATTCAGTAAGAAAAAGTTATATTTTGCTTTGCATTAAACGGATTTGTTCTTTACAAAATGATTCATAATCCGTGTTTCCCATAAGAATTGCCCGATTTTTTCATCCTACCATTTCTCCTTTAACTGATTAATTGGTGTTCCAACTACTCCGGCACTTTCCCCACTGTCGGTTGCTTTGAAATAAGCACCTTCGATTTGTGGATACATAAATTCGAACATCAGATAATTCGCAGCATCGCAAAGATACTCCGTGTTACCAGTTTCTTTATATTTTTTAATGCACATATCGTGTGATTCAATCGCATTTACCAGACGTTCTCCAAAATTATCTTTTGCCGTGCCGTATTTGTAAAAACTGGCTTCTACTCGATTTTGTCTCAGTTCGTCAAATCTGTCTGAATACTCTGCTGGCATTTCTTTTCCAAGTCTACTCATTTCTTTCTCACTTTCTAATTAATTACTGTATTATTTTAAGTCAGAATCAATTTGAATCGTTTGCGTGAGGAAATTATCACCTATGGTGTTTCAAATAGATTTTGGCTCGTTTTAATCAAGCAATGATTATCTGCCTGTTGCCACAGGAACTATTCGTTTTTATTTATCGCTTATCAACTCTATTTGGTCTGAAAGTTTCATTGCAATATTTTTCCTAATGTCACCTGTTAGGAAATGAAAAATACGATAATTTGTATCTTCTCTGAATTCTGTGTCAAAATACATATCAATACATGATTCGTAAATATATTCAAAGCCATAGGCATCTGCTAGTTCAATCATTTCGTCTGGCATTGCAATAATCCCATCTACTGCAATCTTTATATATTCTTCTTTCATATGGACATGGCTTTTTCCCATTTTGCTTTTGTATTTTTCCAAAAAATATAATATGACATTAGTGACGTTCGTTTTCAAATCTTTATATTCTTCATAGCCAGCATCAATCCAATATTGGTTTATTCCTTTTCGCAAAAGAATTTCACTTATTCCCGTTCCGAGTGGAGACTGGTTGCTCCTTGTTTCCGGTTTACCCGGACATGGAGAATCTACTGGTACTACTTTAGTAGTATCAGAATCTTTAACTCTCTTTCTATAAACCTCTTCTAAATCTCTATTATAGTTCTTATTAATTAAAGCGTTTCCTTTTTCGGGAAGTTCCTTTTTCCCATTTTGGGAATTTCCATGGTTTTTCCTTTTTTGGGAATTTGGAACTTCCTCTTTTTGGGAAAACCAGTATTCATCAGTATTTGAAGCGTCTTTTTTATAAATTTCTTCTTCTGTCAAATTCTGATTTGAAGAATCTACTCTATTTTGCTCAGCCTCATTATCCTTGATGATTTTAATGGCAATTTGTTCTTTCCATTCTTTGATAGCAACATTTATTACTTCGTCATTAGGCCTGATATGTGTTGTTGGTGCACCATTAATTTTAAATTTTTCAACAACTACCAAATTTCTAGCTTTTAATTTTTTCATCGCAGAATCATACTGCTTAGGTGCAACTCTTATTTCGTTTGCCCATTCATCTCTACGCCTAGCAATCCAAAAATAACCTTTCTTTTTGATTTTTGTTCTGACGCACTCATTTTTTGAATCTTTATCAAACCAGTACATAATTTGAGATAATAAAACACCTGCTGTTAAATCACCTGCAATATCGATATAAGCATGCAGAGTGTGATTAAATCTATGTGAAAATATGTAATCTACTTTTCTTTCTAATTCATTTTGGGATAATTCTTTGATTTGTTCGCTCATAATAAATAACCTCCATGTCGTTAATGCGTGACTGCCTTGTAGCCACAGATCCATGATTTATAAAAACAGTAGGCAGGTGTATCATGGAATTACACTTTTCGGGAGCTACCCTAGCCTACTGGTTTTACCAAAATTATTTTTCTACAATAAAGGCATAGCCGTGTGATTGCAATTCATCTATGGCTCTGTCAACAACCCCTTTGTCTTCTAATGATAATTTATAAAGTTCTTCTACATCAACCCTTTCACTATCAAAGCTCATTATAAGTCCATAAATTCCCTTGGCTTCAAGAGATAAATTGTTGTTAAATAAAATTTTCTTATCAACTAATCCATACGGCTTCATAAATACCTTTCTCCTTGCTTTACCAAACAAAAAAAAGAGCACACCAAAGAATCGTGAGGTTTTTCCCTCGTTTCATCTTTAGTGCGCTCTCTTCAACAAATGTAATAACTATTTCTCGTTTAGTATATCAAATTCTACCGCAAAAATCAATATGCCGGGGACGGATTCATACGGTAATCTGTATTATTTTGAGCTTTTGTGACAATTCGCGCCAGTTCACGTTCGTTCACCTTGATGCTGTTCATGATGTACTCCGGCGAAGAACCGCCAAAGCCACCATTGTTCATCAAAGCAGTAACTACGCCACGCTCGACAGCTTCCATGATCTCATCTTTCGTAAGTCCCATGTTGCCGTCATAGCCGGACATGATACTGTCGGCAATGGATTTCATGGCTTTTTGATTTTCCAAAGGAAGAACAGCTTCCTGTCCTGCTTCGCCTACACCAATGACAGATGCATTTTTGAACAAACCACCTTTTGCATACCAGTTCGGACTATAGACAGGGGTTGAACTGGTACCGCCGTTCCCAAGGCTATGTGTTTTCCACTGAGAAATATAATACGAAAGCGTAGGCATTCTCACGGATTTCATTCCATTTCTTAATGATTGAGCCGCATTATGGCCAATGCTGTACATATCACTGAATGCGCTGCGAATAGTTCTCATAAAGCTATTTAAAGAGCTATCCATACTCTTTGACATACTTCCAGAAACATAAGAAGAGATATCTCTTCCGATATTCTCCCATTTCTTATAAGCAATGTTGTACTGACTTTGGAAATGGCTTGTTACAGATTTGTCCATATTTCCAAGTTCTGTACTTACGGCATTTTTCATCTCCCTTGCCTTTAATGTCGCTTCTCTGGAAGAATTTCCCCATGAGCTAGTAGTTGTAGTTTCCATGCCTTTCATGTAAGTATCAGCCTGTTTCTGGATTTCCGAGAAATCATCTGTGGCATTTTTTGCCATTTGATTTGTGGCTGTTTGAGTGTCTCTTGATGCCTGTCCAACTGATGTTGATATAGTCTGCTGTGCTCCAACAATATTCTTGTCTACTGCTGATTTTGTGGCTAACGTAGCGTTCGGGAAGTCTTTTGCAAGTTTGTTGTTCAGTTCATCGAGTGGAACTCCTGCATTCTTCAATGAAGTGTAGACTGTATCTAATGCATCTTTGGTATTTGTGATAGTTCCACCATTATTAGCATTATCAAGTTCGTCCATGGCTGTTTTGTATGAACCACCAAAATCGTCAGATTTCAGACTCAATAAGTATAGCTCGTCTTTCAAATCCGAAATACTGATTTTTGATGTATCGAATTTACCAGCTGCTTCTGACACGCCATCTCCAAGTGCGGAGATTTGATTAGTCATACCCTCAACAAATTCAGCCGATACACCGGCCTGTGCGCCATACTGCTCAAGAGCTGTTCTAGCCTGATCGGATGAAACGCCATACTCTTTCAATTTTTCAACCATATCAGAGTACATTTCATCGTGAGTTTTTCCAAGTTCTTCATCCTTCTCAATAAGCTGCCACAACGCTTCCGATTGATCGTTTGTAAGATTTGCTACATCAGTCAGCTGTGTTGCGTAATCATGGAGATAACCACCATACTGTGTAGTCATTCCATTACCACCTTGCATGGTCTCAAAAAGTCCTGCTAATTTCTTGGTAAGTAATACTGCACCATCTACTGCAAGAGCAATTCCACCACCAGTTGCAACAAGTGAGCCTAACGATGTCCCAAGAGCCGGAATAGTTGTTGAGACTGCTTCTGTGATTGCGGGACTCAGCATACCTTGTACAGCTTTAGAAAGATTTCCAAATACAGTATCACCTGTAAAAAACTTAGTAATTGTATCAACTAATGGCATGAGCTTATTACCAATAGCAAAAACAGCCATTGCCTGAACAAATGTGCCGGCAGATGTTGTTCCAAGTCCTTCCCAGATTCCACCAAGAACGTCTCCGATAACCGTAAGTAACTGTGCAAGATGTTTTCCCCAGTCAATTTCACTGAGGAATACGCCTACATTGTGTCCAAACGCTTCCCAATCGACACCCCTTGCAATCTCGATAAGTGACGTGAGTAATTTGTTAATAAATTCTTCTAACTTCTGTCCATTCTCTTTCCAGTTGAATTCTTGCATGAATGTGGTGATTCCATTTGTAATGTTATCAACAAGATTTTCCCAATTAAAGCTTGCTGTAAATGAAGCCAATGTATCAAAAGCACCATTCAATCCAGTTGCAAGTGTATGAGCAATTTCACCGAAATTAATCTTTTCAAAGATTCCGTTCAAGCCTTCTGCGACAGCTGTTCCAATTTCTCCGTACTGGAGATTTTCTACGAAGCCTGAGAAAATATCCCATCCACGCATAAAGGAATTTCCAAGCAGATTGCCGAAGTTTTCCCAATTCACTTCACGAACAAGGCCAGTGATACCATTGGCAAATTTAGCACCAAGGTTCTTCCAGTCGATTCCTTCCAGAAGTTGGTTTGCAGTATTTACAATAGTATTCATACCAGCTCCAACGGTACGTCCCATCAAATCCCAGTTGATATTATCAACCATACTGTTAAATGTTTGGGTGAACGCACTGGTGAATTTAGTGATGTAAGGGCCTACGTTATTCCAGTTAATGAAATCATAAAGCTTTTGCATTCCCCAGTTGATGCCATCAGCCATGATTTTTCCAAGACCTTTCCAGTCTTTTCTCTTAAAGGCATTTACAATGGCATCTGCCATTTCATTTGCCCTGTTGGACATTTTCTTGAATGCTTCGTCCCATGCTTTTTGATATGCAGACAAAGCATCGTCCAAAGCTGCATCAAGTGCTCCGATATGCCCCAAACCGCCTTTTCCAGAGCCAGAAGATGGATTACTTGTACTACCAGAATCAGAATTGTCATTAAGCTGATTCAGTTCATCAAATGAAAGAACTGACAATGTTTTTTTGAGTTTTTTGGCATTCTTATTTGCAGTATCAATAGAATCACTGGCATTATCCATATCATCCGCAATGTTACTTGTATCTACAGAAATACCGCCAGTAGATGATACAAAGTTAGACAGTTTGATTCCAAGAAGTTTTGCAATATAAGCGAACATTCTTTGTATTGCGATTACTATTGCATTGATATATGGAAGTACTGTTTGCAGTATAGGAATGAATAAGGAACCTATTGTTCTACCAAGGGATGCAAAGTTAGATTGAAGCATACGAATCTGATTTGCCGGTTGATTGATCGTGTTTGATAAATCAGCCCATGCATACTTAGAGTTGTTCAGCAAGATAATCGTTCTCAAAATCGTTTTATCTGCCTGAGATAACTTTGATATGCTGGTGTCGATTCCCAGATTGTATAATTCTTGTTGCATGTTGGCATTACGGATATTGATGCCGTACTTATCCATAGCGCGGCTCATACCGGTCAAGCCAGATGCCATGTCCTGCCATACATCTTCAAAGTTCATATTTCTTACAGATGCAAGGTCTGCGCCAATCATAGTGAGTGCATTAGACAATTTTAATGCAGTCTCTGATGTATCGCCCATAGATGATGCCATCTGTGCAAATGTTGCCTGATACTGCATTGTTTTTTCTGGGTCAAGTCCAAGACTAGCGGTATTGGTTCTAGCCAGTTCACCAGTATCTGAAATTTCGAAGCCTGTCAGTTTCTGTGAAAGCTGTTTTGCCCTTTCCTGGAATGAATTTGCATATGCTTCAGCGGATTTTATGCCACTTTTTTTCCATTCGTCAGTGTTGATTCCTTCTGCCACCTGATTGAACGCAGAGTTGAAATAGTTCAGAGTCTCTACATAGTTCATTGCGGATTCTACTGGCGATGTCAGAACATCTAATGCTCTTTTTACGAGGAAACCTTTGGCGTAAAGAGCACTCAACTTATCAGTTACTGAACTCATAGGGTTTGACAATCTTCTTATTTTTTCACCAGTTTCAGACGATGCATTTCCAATACCTGCGATTGCAGATACAGCTTTTCCGCCTAAAGAAATAGCTTTTGAAGCAAATTTTTGAAAAGCATTTGTCAGCCCATTGATTACAGTACTTGCTTTTGAACCTAACGAAGAAAGCGTGTTAAATGAATTCGAAACGCTACTTGTGGCACGCCCTACTTTGCTTCCAGACGATGCTAATACTGCAAGAGCTTCTGTCATTCTTATTGTGCTCGAACTGATATCTGGTACGCTTTTCATTACGTCAAAAAACTTCAAAACCTCTTGCGCGAGAGTTGATAATTGACTTGCAGTCTTTCCGGTTTTATCTCCTGCACTGGCTAATTTTCCAAGAGAAGTAATAAAAGCATTGGTGGATGCTGATACTTCGCTCATAGAGCCTAATTTAGTAGCCGCATTATTTAAACCTGTCGCAAGATTCGGAAGTTCCTTTGATACATTGCCAATATACTGTCCTGTACCGGCAAGCTTAGCTATAGCGGTTGTGAACCGGCTAACGCTCGGAGAAACATCTGGAATAGCATCAAGTTTCTGCATCTCAGTAAGAATTTTGCCTAATTTCCCTGTATCAAACTGACTGAAATCAGATTTTCCAAGACGATTGATAGCGTTTATAGCCGCATTCAATCCATTTGCTTTAAAATTCACGCTACCTAAACTTTTTAAAGAATTGGAAAAATTATTTAACCGGCTTATGTCAAGATTTCCAAAGGCAGTGTTTAATGTATCTAATTTTTTTACAAGGTTATTAATAGACCGCACCGCCTGAGTTGTGCTACTCTCTATTTGTATATTGAGGGTATCTATGGTATTATCGGCCATTAAAGCACCTCCTTTTAATCAAAAAAATAAAGGGCAGACAAGACTTTTAATCCTGCCTGCCCTCGTCATTATTACCATGATTCAGCTCAAAATTTGCTTGCATGAGTTGCAATGTCATGAGCAACCTGTCACGTTGCCGTTTCTTTTCTGTTTCAGAAAGATTCTCTTCATCCTCTTGCTTTTGCTTTTCGGCTGTTTGCGAAAATGGTTCTTTAAGGTATTCAGCCTTTGACTTTTTGCCAATAAGCACATTTGCAACTGCAGTCTGAACTGCACACATCGTGTACATGTTGAACTGCCATGCTTGCGAATCGGCCATTTTTTGTTTTAATTTGTAGGCTTCCATGTATGGTTCTAAATCATACGGTGTGGAATCCCAAAACTTTTCCTCAGAAACGCCAATAGACAAATAAAGTGGAAGTAGTTTTTTATGGACTACCTCAGGAAAGCTCAGCTCTTCTTCTTGTGATCCTGTGGCATTTTGGTTACTTTCTGATTCTTCTCGGCTTCTTCCATCGCTTTCAGCATGCCGGATAAAAAACCGTTCTTCTCAAGCTCCTTACTCGCTTTTTCAAATAGAGTAAATCCATTATGAGGATTTTCCTCTGTGGATTCATCTTCATAATCATCCAGAAGGTCACATACCTTTTCATATGCAACTTTCTTTTCTTCTTCGGTTTCATACCCGAATTCATCTTTGTGTTTTCTTTGCAGTCCAGCCAGAATCAGTTCTGGAAGCATTTTAATCATATCTTGTGGATTGGCGATTGACCCCATAGAGGACACCTGTGTAAGAATGTCCGACTGAGTAAGCACTCCGTATCCGAATTTTACTTTGTATGTTTTATCATTTACTGAGAAACTAAACATGAATTATCCTCCCTGCTTTACATCTTATTCAGTAGCCGCTGTCGGCTCAATTTTGGTATCCAGTCCCTTATATGTATTGATGATAAGAGAAATAGACATGGTTGCTGCTTCGTTCTGTGCAATTTCTGGCATTGGAATTTCGCGACCGCATTCTGCAATAACAAAGAACGCGTCTGACATATCCGGGAATGATACCTGGAACCAAGTTGCCAGTCCTGTAGTTTTTGCAGCCTTAGAATCTTCGTACAGTTTTTTAATCTGTTTAACAGATTTGTCTGGATCCATGATAAATTCAATCTCCCAAGTACCACCTGTATCCTGTCTACCAGCTGCATACTGAGTCAGATAATCTTCCAGTGCAGAAACATCAATCTGTTCTGTGTCAAGAGAAATACCGCCGATGGAAGAGGCTTCTTCCAGCTGTGTGAATTTGGCAGGTTTTGTGCCTTTCACGGTTTCAACGGCATATGAAAATTTCACACCAAGTGTAGTTAATCGTGCCATTTTGGCTCCTTTCTGCCTTTCGGCTATAATTTGTTGCAATAAAAAAGAGCCTTAACGGCTCTGGTTCTAGTACGTAACCCTGTACCGGGAGATAAAAGGATCACCTCCTTCTAGTCTTCTTTGCTTGCCTGCTTTACAATCTGATTTACATAATTACTAAGTCCTGCAACGAGGATTCCCTGTGTGATTGCGGTAAAAATTGCCATTGCGATTTCCTGTGCGCCAGATATAGCGCATGTAGCAATAACATAAATTCCACAAATCAGAATGCCTAAAGCACCAAGGATTGCCGGGATATATTTGTCCGGTATGACTTCGGATTTTTTGATTCCCATTCCGATAAAGTACAGTACAACCGCGACAATAAGAAGTTCCGGTTTCACGTAATTCATAATCTGTTCCATGTTTTTCTCACTCCTTTCCTAGAGTAATGTGCCAGTATATATCCGGCTATATCTGCTAACAACACGTTTTATGCTGTTATCAGCATTATTTTGTCTTACGGGCCCGTATATCCTACGGAACCCCATGCCAACCATAGCCTTGTGACTGGCATCGTCAATTTCATATGCTTTTGAAGAAGCTTTTGAACCAGTCGCATAGGATTCTGATTGGAAAGATGGCGTTGTCGCGCACTCATCTCCCTCAAGATTGCCACGTGATGTTGGATTTCCAAGTAAGAACAAACGTGCGTAAACCCTTTTGTTTGAAGCTACCGTCTGACTTTCGTCATTAGAAAAGTTCCCTTTTCCTACAACGGGTTCAATAGTTGCTTTCCATCGTTCAAATACATCCGAAACTGGATTTTTTACTACATCTGGCATCTCTGTCACCACCTTATTTTGAGCATAGAAAAAGCACCCACCGTTCCGGTAGATGCTTTTATATCTTACAGTATACATAAAACAGACGTTATATTCAGTAAGAAAAGGTGTTATGTTTTTATGCAGAAAACACTTCTTTTGCGATTCTACGGATATTCTGCATAATTTCTACGCTCGCTTTGTAAACGGGCATTGTAGCCTTTGTACCGTAAGAACGCACCCATTCGCCAGAATCTGCCACATATACCCACGATTCGTTTTTTCCTTTGCCCTGTCCGTAAGAACCGATTGTGTAACCAAATTCTTCTCCTTTTGGATGAGGACTTGTGCCTGCCGGAGTGTTGTAATGGATACCTGCACCGAATTCTATGAATAAAATTCCAGAACCCTCGCACACAAGAGTTGCCTGCGCGTAATTTCCAAACCTGTTGATTTTGATGTAGGTATTGTGGTTCCTGTCAGAATCTCCCTGTGCCAACATAATATTTTCGTCTATGACAGGAATTCCCAATTCGCAAAGCCTTTTAAGAAATACTTCATTTTTATCGCGAAGACTGTTTTGATATGCTTTCAATTCTTTGATTGCGTTTCCAATAGATTTTTGGCTCAGATTGCACTTGATTACTCGTCCACTCATTCTTCTGCACCTACCTTTTTAATTCCATATCTAGCCAGATTTCCTCTTTGCGTATCAAGGATTTTCTTCAAACGGTAATCTGGCGGCGTTGTAGGAATACCATCTTCCAGAACCAGATTTCCCAATGCGTCAACCTGTGGCACGGTATCAACCCAAAATACATCTCCCTCTTGCGGATGGAAAGAACGGTTGAAGGAAGTAATGTACCTGTCGTAATCCGGCACAATTCCTGCCGATATTTCCTCTGGTGTTCCTGCGGTAGATGATACAGAAAACTTAAAGCTTTGCGGTTGACTGTAGAACGGTACGGTATCTATCCCATCAAGTATTTCGGTTACTTTTGACCAATACACGGTCTGTTTCTGTCTTTTTAATCCTCTCATTTATGTTTATTCCTTTCAATGATTGTGATACAATGTTTTTAAAAGGAGGGGCAAATATGGAATTATACGATACAATCCATTGCAAATATGGATGCAAGTATGAGGTTAATCAGAATATAACAATGGACAAAATATCATGTCCAAATTGCCATTTATGCAATCATTTTTTCTACTCCAACAGGGGACACGTAAGTAAATTGGTTTCCTAAAACATCTTTTGCAACTCCAATTACAAAGCATCCGTAATCGGCAAGCATATTGCACACAAATTCCTCTGCATCCACCCAATACTGTTTCTTAACCATACGGTGAAGTCCTGGCAATAGACCGTAGCTGAACATTACGCAATGTCCCAACTCATGAATAAATACACGGTTCAGAAGTTCTCCATACAGGTTGTTTGCGATTGAAATTATCTTTGTTGAATAATCCGATACTGCAAGAGTTCTTTCGCCTGTGCGGTCAATTAACACGCTGTCGTGCGGAGATACGAACTGCACTCTCCATAGGTCTCCGTTCATATAAAATTGTCTTAGCATGGCTTATCACCATCCCTTTCAAATTAACTCAAGTTCTTTGAATACTTCAAAAATCTTCGGAGATTGAATCGCAAACCAATCAACTGTGGTTTCATCATGTCCGAACTGTTCCATATGTTGCCAATTGCACTGCAATCCACTTTCCGACAAGAATGCATGAATAATTTCGTGTCTCAACTGCTTTTTCTGTAAGAAGTCAAAATCACCAATGTTATTTACGTTGTCCGTTCTGATAACAATTTCCTTTGCAGTATTATCTGTAAGGCCGTCAATATCTGCATTTTTAAGTTCTTTTGGAATAATTCTGTAATTCGTTCCAAGAACATTTATTACACATTTTTCCATCATCAATCTCCCTAATTAAAAAGCCCCTGTTACATTCCTGTAACAAGGGCAAAATTCATTTAATATTCAATTCATCTGCTGTATCAGACGAGTTAAGTCGGTTTTCATCGACTGTCTAAGAGTCGCATCTGCATCTGACCACATCTCTGTAAGATTTCTGACGATATCGGATGTATATTCTTTCATAGAATCATCCATCTTACGCTTGGAATCAGAATCTTTGGAATCATGGTAATGTCTGCGGTTCTCGCTGTATCTGTCATAGCTTTCACCATATCTGGACTGCTTATGGTTCATTCCATCCATTCTCATATCACTACGATCTGGATGATAACCCATGCGGTACATATTACGTTCAAACTCTGGATTGTTCAGATACTCGTCCATCCAGTCATCATCTTCCATGTACAGATATGGTTTATATCCCATACGACTTCCTTTGCCTTTCGGGGCAAATCTGCCGTTTGCGTAACGATACCTGTCATATCCCATGCGACCAAGATATTTCTCTTCCTGTTCGCATTCGTCCATAGCTTCTACGATTCTGTAATCTTTATCTGCAC
>OGDU01000169.1_pt1 | contig 69507 bp, 61 predicted proteins | sample 1570371 | NCBI WGS metagenome assembly OGDU01 (sample SAMEA2581977, study PRJEB24529) | metagenome | biome: Human gut stool | place: China | collected 2011
AGAGGGGGACTGTCTGACAACTGTCTGACATATGTCCGACAACTGACTGACGCTTGTCTGACAACTGACTGACAGCTGACGGACAACCGTCTGACACGGCATCTCCGGGCATCGCAACCCTCACAGGAGGAGCCGGAAACTTAGGCTCGCTCCTCTGTCTTACGCCCCACTCCGTAATCGCCAGATACCGTCCACCCTCTACCTCATACCTCACGACCATCCCGGCAGCCTCCAGCTCGCACAGGGCCTGTTCCACCTCGTCCACGGACAAATGCACCCGGCAGGAAAAACACTTGCTCAGCACCCACTCAGCGTCCCCATAAAACCTCCCTGCGCTATCCGCAGCCATCCTCAGCCGGACATACACACGTTCCCCGGTAGAGCTTAACTCATCCATCTCCACCTCTTGGCACCAGTCTCTTATTTCCCTGCGCGGCATCGGCAAAGTCAGTTGGAGTTGTAATTCATAACCACTTGATGGTGCAGACTGTGTTGCGGCTTTTGACCCAGTGGAACCATGCGTAAGCCATAGCTCCCGCCTTGTAACGGTCGAAATCGCCATTTTTCGCACAAATCCGCCGCTCTGAAAACACCCACACGTCCGCTGGTGGGGTATCGTTAAATAACCTCTTACGGCTTTGCCCCTCTAAAAATGACAATTTCAGCAACATCCAGACATTAGCCCCCGGCTTGACAACCTGTAGAGCCCTCTCGACGAATTCACGGGCTGTGGCATAGGGCGGATTGGTCATGATGTCCACGTCACCCATAGGTGCGCCGTCAAACTCCCAAAGAAAATCCTGAAGACAGGAATCAGGGCATCCCCGGTCAACAATATCGGTTGCGTACACTTCGTACCCACGTTCACGCAGGACGTTGACGATATGACCAGCCCCACAGGCCGGTTCCCATACACGTTTCCGTAGTGGTGCGCCGGCATTGAGTAGATCCCTAACCATAGCCGGGTCTGTTGCATAGTAGTCTTCCCGTTGTCGTTCTTCGGAGGTGTGATTGGACGCGCCCAGCAAGGCTCCTAACGTCTTTTTATTGCCTGTCCAGTCCTTCATTCCCCCTCCTTTCTCGGCTCCCAGTTGTCACTAAAACCTTCATAAACCTGCGCAAAAGGACACCGGAAACACTCGCTGCACGGCGTTGCGTATGGATGCGTTCCCTCATGAGCGCAGTTCTCGCAAATTCGTTCATGACTCGGTATCACCCACGCCCTGCACGCGGCCCGCTTCTGCCAAGCGTTAAGCACAAGCTCATGTTGATGAGTCTCGTTTCTGGCTTGCCTTAAAAGTTTTTGGCGAGTTTTCCCGGGCAACGCTTTGACGGTCGATCTGATACCCTTGTGAGTTAAAACAACCTGTTCCCATGCTCCGCCGTACTCAAAAAAAGCTTTCTGTTCAGGCGTCAGTTTCATAGGCCCTCCTTCCCCTGTGCAAATGCCATCTTGTCGATCTGCGGTGAACCTGTCATCAGTTCGCTCAGGCAAACCAGTTTATACCCGGCATTCCTGACTGATTCGGAGCTGTTGATCAGATCCTCCATCTTCTTCCGGGTGCCGGCTCCAAGCAGTAGTGACTTACCCCAGCAATCCACAAGCAGGGCATAAGCCGGAAATGCCGTCGTTTTCAATTTGGTAAACCTTGCCAGTCTCTTCCTCCATCTTCGGGACTGCCGGGATAACTCCACGGCTTCATCCAGAGACTTCGGCACGCGCTTTTCAATCTCATTCACGCGATTCCAAAGCATGGCCAGCAGGCGCCGCTTGCGCAAGATGTAACTTTGCCGGACAACCGTCTTCGGTGCCGCCGTTTTCCTTCTTACGGACTTTTTCTTCTTTATCGTTCCAGACTTCATGCTGACATAAATCAAGCGTTTAATCCTCAGGCAACGGATATTCCGGAAACATGATTATTTCCCCTTCATCTATTTGTTTATTTAGGCACCTTGCTTCCTTTTCGAGTGCTTTTATTTGTTCACAGATTCTTAAAAACCGCTGAATAGCAACATTATTTTCCGCTTCTTGCGGCGAGATGCGGAAGGCAATCTGTTTGGCCCCTTTTCCTGATTTGTCCATGCCGTCCTTGCGGATATTGAAAGTGTAAAAAGCACTCCATTTCCCTGTAGTGGTAACAGCGAAAAAATTTTTCATATAGTCGCAAACGACAATGCCAAAATCCCAATGTGCTTTTCCCTTCTTTTTGTAAGGCGATGATGAAGGCTCAACAAGGAAGCGTATCAGTTCGCCGTTTTTGATGTCGTCAAATTGTCTTGTCTTGTTCATGGGGATTATTCGATTTCTTCAAGGTTGTTTATGGCACCAGCTATATTTTCCAAGGCCTCCATCATGGAACAAACGGCATTTTCAGATTGTTCTATGCGGTTGGTCATATTTTCCGGGAGGTTATCTTTATACTCTTCTTCTTCCTCCATGATCGTTTCCAGCGTTTCATGAAGGTTTTGGAGGTCGTCATGCAGGTCTTCCAACTTTTTGCGGCGTTGTTTATTCATATTCTTTCTTGTTAATTGTTAATCGTTTTTACTGTTCTTCTCTTTTTTCCTGTTAAGCTCCCAGGGCCACAGAATCACATCGTCATGCCTCACGGGTTCAGGCGGCCCGGAAAACGTTTCCAGATAAAGAACACCCCGGCCTGCATTTTTCCCGATGATCCTTCTAGCCCGCCGTTCCCCGAAAAGTTTCACCTTGTCTCCCGGCCAGACCCGCATGACGGGAGGGAACTTGAAGACAAGCTCATTCCAAGCCTCTGCGGCTTCTTGGGGCGTGAATTGCCGCAGGGCACACAAGCCACATTGAGTACAAATATATTGGTATCCTTGAGGTATTATATCGAGGAATGTTCTTTTACTCCCGCAGATAGGACATTGATGCGTTTTCATTTCAATTCTCCGTTAATCGTTAAAACCTTGAACTTAATAACCCATACCCACGGATTCATTTTAGACGATCCGGCTCCCTTTAATTTATCCCATAGGGAAAAGTAAGACATCCGGGCAAAAATGTGCCCATTGGATTTCCCTGAATAATCCTTCCATAAGTGGGCATCAGTTATTTCGTCGTGCCAGACGCTTTCAATGCCCTCCATTTGGGCATCCTGCGGTGTAATGTCTAACAGCCGCTCAATTCTTACTTCTGTAATTTCCAATAAAATTCGGGCGGCCCAACGCGGCATGTGAATCGACGGAATGGAACACTTGAGGGCAACCTTTGACTTCCATCTTTTGGGAGATTTCATTGGTAAAAAAATGGTTTCCCTCACCCACAATCGATCACCCGCTTTTCCATAGGGGCATCTTACCCACGGATTAAAATCATCCGGGAAATCTCCTTCATCGTCTTTAGAGACGGCAAGCCATAAACCGGGTTCTGTCTCAATGAACTCCTGAATCTCCCAGCCTCTTTCTTTCAGGTGCTCCGGGAAATCATTAAACCGGTTCAGGCCGCGCGTGCGGCGCGTCTGGTTCTTGTACTGGCCGGGCATACTGTATTCCTGTAGTAACGCCCTGATCATGTCCTCGCTGAACAGAATGGGCCATTCTTTCACATTGTTATTCATGGTCTTGGTCCTTGGTTGTTTCGGAATCTTCCAAAATTCGGTAAATCCTTCGCAGACTGTACAGCGGACGCCCCACCTTCTGGTGCGGTTGCTTCATGGATCGCTTAATCTCTGGATGCTGCTGGGCCGTCCGGTGAAGCCATGAATCACTACGCCCCAGCACCGCACGGGCCACCTTAGCACTCACCCAATCCTGCCCACTCTCCACCTTCACCTGTACCCCGGCAGCCTTATCCTGCCCGCCTCCCGTTGCAGCCAACCGTTCCACTACTTTCGCGGCCAGCAAATCCAGCACGGCATCCGCAAACAAAATCTTGTTAAAATCATCAGCCGCAGACATAAACACCTCCAATCAACACAAAACACGCCACTACCCCAATCCCCCACAACCACCCTCTCACCCGGCAGCACCTCCCCGGAGTACCATACGCCCGCATGCAAGGCCTGCCTCCCCAAGGCAAATCACCCATCCTCACCGGGAGCACCTTTCCTGCGGAGGGAACCAAAGGACACCATGCCCTCTCATCCCTCCGCAGGCTGGGCTTGATGCTCTCCTCATCCTGCGCCAGAAAATGGCCTCCCGGACAGGGATTCCCCCCATGCCAGCCATCATCTTCAATTACACCCATATCATTCAGTTGTTGGTTGTTGTTCTTGGCCTCCACCTTGGAGCCGGGAGATAAAATCTTTTCAATAAAAAGGACTGTGACTGTAATCCCACCCCAGCAACATCAACTCCATCAGTCTTCTATCCTTTTTTCGTTAACTTCACCTTGTCTGCCTTGTCCACTATCTTGATTTTTAACCGGCTCTGGAAAACCCACCTCATACTCGGCACGTCCATCAGCCAACTCTACCAGCAAATCAAACACACTCTTCTGCTCTTCGATACTCTTCATCGCAAGATACTGTGCTGTTTTAGGCTTCAACCTCGGAAGTTCTAAAGTTGTGCTCTTCATGCGGTCATATTTGCTCTATTTTTGCTCACATTCAAGAAAAATATCTCATTTTTTGCCATTGTGAGCAAAAAAGTTTCGACACTGAGAAAAAATATACCTACCCTCTCTTTATGGAAATTGATCACAAACAACTTTCCAAATGGCTAAAAACAAACGGGATAATAACTCGGACTCAATTCTGTGAAGAACTGGGGATTAGCCTCAAAACATCCTATCAGTGGACAAGTGGCTCTACTCCGATACCTACAATCCACCGAGCAAAAATCATCTCATGGATGCAGGGAAAACCTCTGAAACAGAAAAAAATTCTCACAGATACCTTCTCAATCACAATAGATGAGCAACGCTACAGGGCTTATGAGGCGGCAGCTAAAGCTGAGGGTATGGGATTAAAAGAATGGCTCATCTCTGTAGTCGACGACGCGGCAGAGCTGGACAACACACTACCCAACCCCTATTCTGACAATATAGCATCTGCTCAGAATCAAGGCACGGAAAAACAGGAGACAGCCAAACAAGGCCTCCCCTCCCATACGGAATCATCCGATCCCGCCACCCGGAAACGCACAACCAAAGAAACTCTCGGCATACTGCGCATCGGAACTAATCCGGGCGCAAAGAGAAAATCAGGCTCTGCGTAACATCATCGGTTATTACTTCTCTAATTGTGATTTTGACTTGGATATTTGGGAAAAACTGTCCCCAATAAACTAAGCCACTCCTTGCCACAATTACACCTTCTCTTCAAGAAATATTTGTTAGAATTTGCATTTTTCTAACAAATGTAAAAAACAATGATGGTTTCACAATCTTCGCTTTTCCAGCCCATACACTATACGCGAATCTAATTCTTGCCAATGGTATCGCTATAATGTCAGCGCAAGAAATGATTAAATCCGCTCAATAGCCCCTTGTCTTCCTTCCCCTTAACATGATTAAAAGGACTCCACAACTTCATTGATCCTGCTATAATACTATTCATTATAAGCTATTTATTCTTTTCTACTTACATTAGTATTCATTTCATTCACTATTGATAACATAAGAAACAGGAACTCCCTAACCTATATTTCCATGAAAAGAAAAAAACGATATAAAAAATCAGTAAACTCACACAAAAAAATCTGTCAAAATATTCAAAACAAAGAAAATGAAAAAAGATTATTATTATACAGATATATGCCTTATGAAGCTTTTGAAAAAACGATAGAAGACTGGTCACTAAAACTTACAATCCCTTATGAAACAAATGATCCATTTGAATTCATACCTCGTTGCCAAGATCTAAAAGATATTATTAGTAAACAAATTCTAACCGCAAAAAATAACCCTCCAGGAATGTTATGCTTTTCTACCTCCATGACATCAGCATCTATGTGGGGACATTATGCAGACAGACACAAAGGAGTATGCTTAATTTTTGATTTTCCTTGTGTACCTAGAAAGGTTCCTATCACCAGTAGCACAGACACAATTCAATCTTATGTCATCAAAAAATATGAAAATTTAAAGATCAAACCGGATCCTAAATTATTAATTTTTCCTGTCATCTACTCCACCCAAAGGCCTCCCAGTATTCAAAGACATGCATACGATGCCTCTGGAGGCCATGACTTTGGACAACTGATGAGGTTGCTCACGGCAAAAGATCAATCATGGGAAATAGAACAAGAACACAGAATCTTCATTCCTATCAAAGATAGGAATAATTCTATAAAAAACAAAATGATTTTCTCTTCTTTTCACATGGAATATCTTAGAGGAGTGATACTTGGTCCTCAATGTCCCTACTCAAAAAATTATATATGGCTCTGGATTGAACAGAAAAAAACAATATCAAAGAAAATCAATAATATTGAAATATATGATAGTGAATATCATCCAACAGAATATAAAATAATTTCTAAATATTGGATAGAAAATCTTCAAAAAATGAAGTCTAACCTAATTCTTCCATCTCAATTAGATATATAGGCAATTTACTAATTTCCCTAAACACGATTCACTATCCTAATAATTCACGAACTCTCCCTGCCGTATTCATAAAAAACCTTCATGTCCGCTATTACGGGCATCTTTTTCTTCAGAGTTCTCGGATGATTTATTCGCAATCTTCGAAATGTGAAAAACAATAACGAAAGTGTGGCTACAACCAACAACTTCTCATATTTTTCTAATCACATTCTAAAACATCCTTTCTTATTCCTCTATAAAATCATAAAAAATTAACTACCATAAATATTTGAAATCACTGCAAGAAGACCTCATCACCTTGTAAGCCATCAAAGCAAACCAAACTGTCGTTGCTCCAGACACAAAAGAGACCGGGAAAACCATATTCCCTATACCCAACTCATACTCCAAAAACCCGCCATAACCAGCCATGAGCACCCAAGACACAATACCAATCACAACAGAAAAAAACACTCCAAAACCCTTCTCTTTGAACAAATGTAAAACAACAGGAACACACAGGGCGACAGCCAATTTAACCATATAACACACCAACGAAATCCCTCCCCAATACAAGGACTTCACGCTAAACGCAGAAAACAAAGAAGAAACAACAATAACAAAACATAACACCTTGAACCTGCACGAGAAGTCAAGAGAAAACGCAGGCTTTCTCTCCCTCGCCCTGTTGGCAGCCATCTCCTCCCGGCTTTTCACAACAGACTGCCCCTTCTCATTACACCCCCCATTACCCTTTTCCGCCAGCTCAGCAAAGCGCAATACCTCATCCCTAATCACCCATGGAGCCTTCCTTTCCACACTCATTAAAAACTTCTCGGACGTCAGCATCTCTAAAACATCCGGCATACTCTCTGTCACAAAACTCCTCATCAAACAATCCAACTCCATCGTAAAAACAGGGTTTATTGGGGCTTTACTCACCCGCCTTGAATCATAACCATCCACCCCATCCTTCAAACTGCACTGCACCAGACACACAAACCTCGCCACCACCTCTCTCAACTCCTTACCTATTTCAGGATAATAAATCGAATATCTTTCCTCTAGCAACTTCTCAACCCGCTCATCTCCTCCCATGTTACCCCTCATCGCCAAGCAAACCTCAAGCCTCACACATCTCTCCACCTCATACAAAAAATCCGCATACACCTTTTTGAAAACAGAATCAGGAAATAGAGAAGCTATACATCTCCCCTTATGCTGAGCAAAACACAAAGCATGAGCATACAAAAACGCCATCAGCTCAAACCTCACCACATCCCAATCCCACTCCGGCACAGGAAAAGCAGTAGATAACAACTCTGCCTTCTTCCACACATCTTCAAAACCCGCTTTAAATTCATCAACTATCAACATAAAAAAATTTCGGCATTATTTACTTTAGTCTTGTTTCGTTGATTTTTCCGATTTTTTATCGAAGCAATTTGCTAAATATCAATATTTAAAATATTCTGAAAATCTTGCGACAAGACTATTCTGAATAATTCCGAAAAATTTTATTTCTTTTTTTTATTTTTTGAATCCCAATATTTTTTCAATTCTATAGGATATATCTTGCCTCCTGACTTTGACCACTTTTTAAAATATTCTTTATATTCCATTCTTTCCTTTCTAAGTTCTTCATTCCGACGCTTCTCATTATTCAAATCATTTCCGTAATATTCTTCTAAACAATCATAAAACTCTTTAACATATCCATTCTTTAAATATTCTTCACCTGAAAACAATTTCACCATTAGACTGTAATCATGGAATGAAATAAAACCTTTTAAAATTTTACGAATAAGCTCATTAGAAGATTTTGTCTCTTTAGCCAACTGATGCATATTGGTTCCAAATACTAACTTATAACTAAGAGATTGCCAAAGACTTTCAAAATGCATTTTCCCATTCACGGGAGTAACAAATCCATCATAATATAACATTTTTATTACATTTTTTTCAAAAGTATTATAATCATATATAAATCCATGTAATTGGCAATCAAAATCCTGACTAAATAATATATGTGAAATTTCTTCCAATTTTTCTTGAGACAGATCTAAATCAATAATAAATTTATCATAAAAAGAATATATAACAGCATTAGCCCAGACATTTCGTTCTGTTAACGCTTCATCTTGAACGCGAGTAAATAAATCTTGAATATTATTTAACTCTACAAGATTTTTGGCTTCTTCTGCAATCTGTACAGATCGCTCGGAAACCTGATAAGAAAAATATCCAATTATAATTGTCGTAAATGCTACTATTAGAGTAGCTATAGCTGATATAGCAGACCATTTATTACTCTTCTTAAGTAAAGATTCTTCTCTAAAATCCATAGCTATATATTATAGCTATAATTTGCAAAAAAACAATATATTTTTCTAATTGTTAGAGCTTTACAACTCCGGCAAATTCTCCAACGCCCTCTCCGTCGCCTCCGCACCAAACTTAATATACCCGGCATGCACAACGGCGGAAGAATGCCCCACAATCTCCTGCACCATCGCAGGCACAACCCCGGCATCATGCAGCATCGTCGCCACAGTATAACGCAAAGAGTGAAAAGACAGCTCATTCTTCACCCTTCTCTTTCCGTCTCTGGCAGGAGTTAATTTCCTGTATCTTTTCCCGGCCAATCGTGGATCACGGTCAATCAAACCGGCATCAAACAACATCCCGGAAAACTCCGCAGACAACCTGCCGCTCCCAGACCGCTCATACATCCCGGCACGGGACGGATGAACAAACACAGCATCCTCTCCGCAGACAGTTTGCCGCTCGCACAACACTCCGGACAAAGCCGGAACCATCGGCACCACCATCTCCCGGCCCGTCTTCTGAGTCACCAATTTAACCACTCCCTTTTCCCAATCCACAGCATCCCACCTCAGCATCGCCACATCCCCTAACCTCTGGCCGCCAAGATAAAGAGAACACAACACCATACTCCTCCACTCATCATCACATCGCTCCAACACTCTCCGCAACTCTTCCAGCGTAAAACCGCGCCGGGCAATTCTTCCAGAATCCGTCTTTTTATCCCTCGGCAGCTCCACTCCCATTCCGGGATTCCTCTCAATCACACCCAACTTAACAGCAGCATTAAAAACAGCGCAAACCATCCCAAACTCCTTCTTCACCGTCTTGACGGCAAACATTCCGGCCAGTTCCAGCATAAAATCATTCATCATGCGGGGAGTAATACGCTCCATTGACCAATCAACCCTGTCTTCCAAAAATGTATAAAACCTGTTTGCGGCATTCCGATAATTCCGGACAGTCGCAACAGACTTCCCCTTTCTGCCCAACCCGGCAATAAAATCGCCAAACCAAGCACGCACAGTAGGAGCAGAAACCTCCTCTCCTGTCACCTCTACAGCCAACTCCCCAATCACCTTCCGTATATGGAAAACAGTCCATCCCTTCTTTGCGGCGGACTCCCACGCATCAGCCACCTTTTGAGCCAGCTTCCGCGCATCCGTCGCGGACATCCCCGCCTCCTTTAGAGCCTCCACCTTCTCCCGCTCCATACCGCTGTTTAAAAGCCTCTGAGCATCCTTCTCAGATATAGCACCCGCCGGAGCAACTTCAATCTTGGTACTATGAGTGACAAGTTTCCACTTGCCGGATGCGGTGGGTACATAAAAACAAGCATGCCAAAACCGAGATCCCTTTCTGCATCTCAAAAACGCCATGCCTGATATAGCATCATAACTAGCATCAAAAAGCAACTATTCATATCCTGTCATACCCTGTCACCTAACAAACTATTCATTAATTAACCCTCTAAAAAACAACGAAAAAGCCCGCACTTTCATTGTGCGGGCTTTTTATTCAAAAAGAAAGCTTTTGGTACACGGAGAGGGATTCGAACCCCCGACCAACTGTGTGTAAGACAGCCGCTCTACCACTGAGCTATCCGTGCGTGAGGTGGAAGGAATATATACCGGGAAAGCAGGCCCGGCAAGGAGAAAATGAAAAAAATGCGTCCTCATTTCACTGTTCTCCATGACTGTAAAATCCGGACACCGCAAATTCCAGAAAATGGAAAGAAGGCAGACAAGGATTTCCTGTCCCTTTCCGGGAATATGTTTCCGTATTATTTCCGGAACCTGTTCCCCTACCTGACATCTACGCGCCGGAGCACGCGGTAATGCAGGATAATGAAGAGAACGCACAATACGGCTTCGAACCAATAGAACATGTCTAACGCATCCCGACCGGAAGTGAAACCGTAGGAATGCAGCCCTACTCCAAGCATGTTGACGCCCCACCAGGCAAAGGCAATGATAACGCCACCCACTACATTGCTGAAGTGGAGCAGCCAGGAAGACAGCCATCCGGCTTTCCGGACATGCAATACGGTCAATTGCCACAGTACAATCATCAATGCTCCGTTTTCCTTGGGATCCCAGCCCCAGAACCGCCCCCAGGATTCATTGCCCCAAATCCCCCCAAAAACCGTCCCCACCAGCGTAAACACCAGGGAAAAACACAAGATGCCGTAAGCCATGCGGTCCAGGGATTGTTCCGTTTTTCCACTGATCAGGCGCAGGGGGGAAGCCAGCAGGTATATATGGGAGAGCACCGCCGCCAGCAGCCCGGCCGCGTACCCCAGCACAATGGTAATGACATGGGTGGAAAGCAGGAAGTTGGAGCGCAGGATGGCCACCAGGGGATCCATATGGTCCACAGCCTGGGAGGCTTCATACAGAATACCCATCTGACAGGAGAAAGCCCCAAGCAAAAGCCCCGCCGCCAGTACGATTCCCTTTTTACTGAAAAGTTCCACCACAAGAGCGCAGAGCACTCCCATGCAGGCGATGAAGGCAATGGTTTCATACGTGTTGCCCACCGGGGACCTCATGGTGATGAGCATGCGGATGACCAGCGCCGCGGCCAGTACTCCGGTTCCGCCCGCGCCTGTCAGCCACGCCAGGCCGAAACCTCCGGGCCGAAGAAAACGCCGCCAGAGGGGAGCGTTGGCGGCAGGGCGGAAAAGCGCACAGAGCAGCAGGCACACGAACGCCGCCACAAAAACGGCCAGGGAAATATAAAGCGGATCCAGACGGTAGTAGAAAATTTCTCTTTCCAGGCTGTGCCGCTCTCCGGCGGAGGCAGCTTCATTGGGTTGCGCCAGCTTTTCCAGCAGCAGGCCTTCCGCTTTCATCCGCAGTGCGGAAGCCTCCGCCCCTTCCATGCCGATAGCTTTGCGTTCCAGTAGGGACGCCATTGCCAAAAAGGCTCCGGCAGCTTTATCCGGGGCAGCCGTCCACAGGCGTTCTCCATCGCGGCCGGCAGAAGGAAACCAGCGTGGGAATTCCATCCGTTCCATGGCGGCAGGGTTTTCCAGCATGATCCGGGAGACAAGCATCCATCCCCGCATTACGTCAAAGTTGCGGGAAAGGGACAAAATTTCCTTCTGGGCTTCCGTCAGATTCGTTTCTCCCAACAAACGGATTTCCCGGACGGCACGGGTCATTTCCTCCCAGCGTTCCGCAAGCTGCGCGTAGGAGTATTTTTTACGCTTGTCTTTCTGATCCGGCAGATGCAGGCGCCTGACCACCTCTTCCCGATTGACCAGGAAAACAGGGTATTGTTCCGCCAGTTCCGGACGGAACATGCAGTCCAGCATCCATTCCACCGGGGAGAGCTTCCTTTTCCCTTCCGGCGTATCAACAACAAAGCTTCTTTTGCCCAGCGTCCGGAGCAGATGGAACCCCGCATAAGTAGAAACCGGCTTCAGGCGGCCGCCGTCCTGGACGGCCATGGCCCCGGCCCGTTCCACCAAAGCGGGAGACCAGGGCACATAATTTTTCACCAGAACAGGATGGGCGGCAGGACGCGCTGCCAGCATGCCGACGCCGAAGATTGCCGCTACCAGCAGGCAAATGCCTGCCAGACGCAAATGTTTTTTCCCGCCGGGGGCGGAAGCGGCCTGCGGTTCAGCCGTCGCCGCCGTTCCGGCAGATGCCAGACCGGGTTTGCGGCGCAGGTATCTGCCAAAAACACAGGCAAAATGCCACAGCAATCCTATAGCGATGATGTAGGAGGACCATTTGGGCATTTGCTCCAGGGGATTATGGGAAGCGCGGAGAATGGAGATGAGCCTGCCCGGATGCAGGGAATCCTGGCCCCAGCTCATCTGGTACAGCGTCCAGCCGGAAAGACGCAGGGGCTCGTTCATGCGGATAACGGCGTCATATTGACCGCCGGATTCCGGAAAAACGGTTATCTGGGATTCATAGGATTTAGGCTTGGAAGTCCCCGGATAAAACTCCGGCACAAAACGGTTCAGGCGCAAATCAAACGGAAGGGAATATTCATGCACCCGGTCCCCCTGGGGCAGTTCCACCTGTTCCACGGCCATCGTCATTTTGTTGCCCAGCATGATGCCGGCCAGCAGCAGCAAAATTCCCCCATGAGCCACCAGCACGCCCGCGTGCCTCCAGGTCCACCGGATGCGGAATACCCCGCCTATGAGCAGGTTGGCGAACAGCAGGACACAGGTAATGCCCATGCCGGGCAAAGGCAGGGAAATCAGGGAGTTCTCCCCGCCCAGCGGTATCAGCACATAAGCCACCCCGAAAAAAGACTCTATGGCAGCCTCCGACCCCATGGCAGAAGACAGCCGCACCTGGTGCAGCGTCCCGGCAAAGGTCAGCACCAGAAGGATCAGCATCAGGGCAATGCCCAAGCCGTAGCTTCCGGCAAAATTCCAGAGGCTGCGTCCATATTTTTTCCATACCGCATCCGTTCGTTCCCTGTCCATCAGCGTAAGGCGTCCGTAGTCTAAAAAGAGGGCCGATTGCACGATCAGCTCGTGAAACCGGCCCCAATCATATTCCTGGGGAAAAGGTTATTAAAAGTTGTCCGCCAGTTCTTCAAAGAATGCCTGGGGATGTGCACAAGCTGGACATACCTTGGGGGCAGTGGAACCGGTATGTACATAACCGCAGTTGCGGCACTTCCACTGGATTTCCTTCTCCTTGGCAAAAACCCTGCCTTCGCGCACATTTTCAGCCAGCTTGAGGTAGCGGGCTTCATGGTGCTGCTCCACGGAGGCAATCTTGCGGAAAGTTTCCGCAATGGCGGGGAATCCTTCCCTGTCCGCTACTTCGGCAAACGCAGGATACATGTCGGACCATTCGTCATGCTCGCCGGCGGCTGCGGCCAGCAGACAATCCTCCGTAGATTCCAGGGGAGCCGTGCAGACGGCGTGCGTTACTTCAACGCAAGCGTCTTTCAGCAGTTTGAAAAATACCTTGGCATGTTCCTTCTCATTGTCGGCCGTTTCCAGAAAGATAGCGGCAATCTGTTCGTAACCGGCCTTCTTGGCTACGCCGGCAAAGTAGGTGTAGCGGTTGCGCGCTTCTGACTCCCCGGCAAAAGCCTTGAGAAGATTCTTTTCTGTTTCTGTTCCTTTGATGGATTTCATAAATTAGTCATCTGGTTGCGTAAGCGAAAGCATCCTAATAAGACGCCGTGAAAAAACAAGCAAATATTGAATGAATCTAAAAAATAGACATATCCGGAAAAACATACGGCAGTTTCCCCATTTGGGAAAACTGTTGCCATGCACGCTTCTGCTGTCCCCCCATACGCGCCGGCAGCAAAACGGCATCCCGGGAAACAGGCAGGAACCCGTACCGCAACATCAGGCCTAAGCATGAACCGGATCATTTGACACCTCTTGTGTAAATAGTAAAATTAAACGGAAAAAAACCTTAAGCTCCATCCATGAATTCCGCCAATACCCCCTTATTGGAAACTGAGAGATTAATACTGAGAAAATTCACGGAAAATGATCTGGAGGCCCTGTTCAACATTTACAGCAATGAAGAGGTAAACACGTATTTGCCGTGGTTTCCATTAACCTCCCTGGAAGAAGCGGCGTCCCTGTTCAAAGAAAAGTACCAGGAAGTGTACAAACGGCCTTACGGGTATCATTACGCCATCTGCCCGAAAAACAGCAACCTTCCGGCAGGGTATATCCACGCAGGCACGGACGACAGCCATGACCTCGGCTACGGATTGCTTCAGGAGTTCTGGCACAGAGGCTTTGCCACGGAGGCGGCCAGGGCTGTTGTCGCCCGGTTGAAGAAAGACGGCATGCCCTACATCACGGCCACACACGATATCAGGAATCCCCGCAGCGGAGGCGTCATGAAACAGCTGGGCATGCGCTACCAATATTCTTATGAAGAGCTGTGGCAACCTAAAAATATTCTGGTCACTTTCCGCATGTACCAGTTGAATCTGGATGGACAGGAGGATCGGGTTTATCAGGAATACTGGAACAGGTCATCCGTCCGTTTCAAAGAAACTGGTATTTGAATTCCCAATACCCGGCCTCATCTTCTAGAGTTCCTTCCCGCCCTGGGAAACATTGCGGATACCTCCGCATCCGGTCACCTTTCCACCGGTTTTCCGGAGAAAGTCCTGCTCCACGGTTCTTCCAGCCTGTCCGGAACGCTTTCCAACTCCCGGAGTATTTTCTCCCGCTCCCGGGAAATCCGCTCCTGATCCGCAGAGGCCGGAACAGGCTGCTCCCCGGGCAGAGGCATCAGCCCGTCCGCCATCCTGCCACCGTCCGGGGCAACCGGCGGAGCAACACCCTTGTTGTCTTCATCCGTTTCCGGTTCAGGACTACCCGGCTTCTGCTCTTCCATCTTTCCGGAACTTTCCGGAACAGCCAGATTCCGATACAGGAACACCAGGTCCCCCGCCTCCACAGCGCCGCTGCGGATATCCGCAGGAATGCGCGCACGCCCCATCCGCTCCTCCGTCACAATCAGGTTGGCGACTCTGCATTTTTCCTCCCGGCCCGGAGATTGGGAGATAAGCACGGTCCCCGGTTCATAAACATTCCCGGCCAGAGCAATCAGCACATAATGATGATTGGGATACACCTGCTCCACCTTGCCCACATATACGGGGGGAGGGGCTGCTTTTTTAACGGGCTGCTGCACCTGCTGGGAACAGGAAGCGCCCAGCACTACAAACGCCGCCAGAACAGGCAGGGAAACAATTCGTCTCATGGTGAGTTTTTTCGTCGTTTCATTCCACCAGCACCTTGCGTGGACGGTTGGTATTATCCGCCGGGGCAATAATGCCGCGGGATTCCAGCAAATCCATCATGCGCGCTGCACGGCCGTATCCAATGCTCAAACGACGCTGCAGCAGGGAGGTGCTTACCTTACGTTCTACAACAGCCACTTCCAGGCACTTGGCATAGCACTCCTCCTCCGCGTCATCCAGCGGACTGTCCGCACCTCCGCGGGAAGGCTCGTCCAAGGACTTCTGAACCTCTTCATGGAATTTCTGCTTGGCCTGGGAAGCACAGTGGGCCACCAGGGCTTCCACTTCATCGTCAGAGATAAAGGCTCCCTGCGCCCGCTCCACCTGGGCGGAACCCGGCGGCAAATACAGAAGGTCTCCCTTGCCCACCAGTTTCTCCGCCCCCTGCCTGTCCAAAATCACACGGCTATCCGTACCGCTCGCCACCTGGAAAGCGATGCGCGTCGGGATATTGGCCTTGATCGTCCCCGTCACCACCTGCCTTCTGGGCGTCTGCGTCGCCACAATAAGGTGGATGCCTGCGGCACGGGCCTTTTGGGTAAGACGTCCGATATTCGTTTCTATGTCCGCTCCTACTGTCTGCATCAGGTCCGCAAGTTCGTCAATAATAATGACGATGTAGGGGAAGCGTTCAGGGATAACTCCGTCGTCCTCCAGCTCCAGTTCATCATCTTCTTCCACAGGCCATTCCCCCTGGGATTCCAGGTCTCTGGCAATGGATTCCGCCAAAGCTTCATCCACCTGCCCGTCTTCCGGTTCCTCCGTCTCTTGCGCAGGAACATCCGGCGGGCGCTTGTTGAAAGCTTCAAAGTTTCGCACACCCACCTTGGCAAAGCAATGGTAGCGGTGCTCCATTTCATTTACGCACCAACGCAGGGCATTGGGAACCTTCTTGGGATCCGTCACCACCGGAACAATCAGATGCGGCAGCTTGGAATAAGGCTGCATTTCCACCACTTTCGGATCCACCAGAATAAGCCTCAGTTCATCCGGACGGAATTTCAGGAGCATGGAGGAAATGATGCTGTTGATGCACACGGATTTCCCGGATCCGGTGGCACCGGCCACCAACAGGTGCGGCATGGATGCCAAGTCCCCGATCACGGTGCGTCCATACACGTCTTTCCCCAGCGCCAGCGGAATCTTTTTCTTGGGGGAACAAAAAGCAGGATCCTGCAAAAGTTCCCGCAGGGGAACGGCTACCTTCTTCCGGTTGACAATTTCAATACCTACCGTATCCTTGCCCGGAATGGGGGCCACGATGTTCACGCTTTCCGCCTTGGTCGCCAGCGCAATATCCTTCGCATACTGGTCAAAAGTATTTACGCGCACGCCGCGCGCGGGATACACTTCATAACGGGTGATGGTCGGGCCTCGGGTAATATCCCCAGGCGTCACGTCCACGCGGAATGTCGTCAGGGTATCAATAATCTTCTGCTGTATTTCCAGCATTTCTTCCTTGTCCTCTGCCGTAGGGCCTTCCGGCTTTTCTTCATAATGCAGCAGTTCAAAGGGAGGCAGCTCATACTCGCGGAATTCCTCCGTGGGCGGAGTGGACAATTTGGAAAAAGGCTGCTCTTTAGGCGCAGGCTTCATTTCCGCCGGTTCCGCAACGGTAATCCTGGGGCGCGGAGCCAGGGGAAGGCGGCCCTGGGTGCGCGGGGCGCTGGGAGGCGGGACAGAATCCTCCGGCTTGGACGGAGCAACCGCCGCCGCTTCATGATACAAACTTTCCAGATCGTCCCCGGTGCGCTGCAGACGGGGAACGGAAGCCCGGCCCTTTCTGACCGGTCTGGGAGCGGACAAAGCGGCGTCTTCCATGCTGGCCCTCACGCGGGCAGCTTCCCTGGCAAGCAGAGCGGTCTGTCGCGCCAGTCTTTTTTCCTTCCTGTTCATACGCCAGGCACTCCATTCCCGCAACATGGCCCGGCAAAACGGACGGGGACGCATCCCGACTGCATAAACCAGGGCCAGCAAATAGCCCAGCCCGGAAAAAGCCAGCACAGCGGATCTCCCGGCCAACGGAAGAAACAGACCAGTTCCCAGCAAATGGCCCGCCAGCCCCCCGGCGCCCTGAATCTGGTGGCGTGCCACCCATTCATTACCCGGCACATGCCCGGCCGTCAAAAACAGGCATCCGAATAACAGCAGGAACAAACCGCCGTAAACCACGCTTCGGGGCAGCCTTCCATGGTGAAGCAAACGGTAAAGCCCCCACCACTCCAACAGGATAACCAGCATCCAGGCCATGGCTCCCAGCATCCAATAAAAAATTCCCGCACCATATAATCCCGCCGTTCCCAGCACATTGGAAGTATCAGGAATTACCAGCCCGGAGCCATTTAAATAACTCCAGCCTATTTCTCGCACATCAAATGTCAGCATAGCAGCCAGAAGAGCCGCCCCCCCCAACAAAGACACGGCACCCCATGCCATTCCAATCCAAACAGGGGAACGCCCCTCTTCATGCTCAAATGCATGACGCTCCTGCATATCCAATGCCATACCTGTTTCTATCCTAGCAATTCTTCGCCCCAAACTCAAGGCTAAACAGGGAAGAAAAAGAATCGCCCGAATCCGCTTCCCTCAAGACAGGAAGTGCCGGCTTACGGACCGGAAATACGGTTTTTTAAACACTTTTGCCACTCTGGAAGAGTATCGCTAGGAATTCCTTTTTTTACCTGAGAAAAGACCGTCCCTGCACCGCAAATCAATAAAACCGAATCAATTTCAATGACTATTTTTCATATCCATTTGATTATTTATTATTAGCCTAAATATCTATTACAAAAAATATACCGTTCGACATTTTTTCATGAGTTATGAAACATCCAGCGAATTTCAAATCCGTTACTTACTGAAATCAGTTGCTGTTTACCTGCTATTTATGAGAAGAATCGCCTCTATTTCCATGTTGGCTGTGGTATCCGCGCTTTCCGCGAGTGCTGCTACTGTATTATTTGATTTTAACAGTTCTCTGCTTCCGGAAACTCCTGCCAAGACTGTTTCTGTAACCGATTCCGGTTCAGGATTTGTTGCAACCCTGGCTACGGCATCCTCTTCCGCGAATCTGGGTTCTGCTTCTTCCGCCGCTTCTGGGGACTGGGTTTCCTCCGGAACTTCTTTTGATACACAGGGATTGGATTCTTTCATGGAAAACCAGATTTCTTTCGGAAACTCTTGGCAGACCTTTATCTCCGGCCCCAAAGGATCTTCTCTTTCCCTGACTATTTCCGGTCTGGTGGCTGGTGCTTCCTACCAGATTGCCCTTGTTACCGGGTGTCCGTTTGAGGGGGCCGGTGCCTGGAATTCCCTGGTGACTTCCAATACCTACGGCAGCGCGGATCCTTCCATAGGTGCGAACTCTCAGACAATTCAGGCCCGGACTCCCACGGGGTACACCATTAGTGACGTTATTGCCAATGAAGATGGCGAAATTATTCTGACGGTGAATACTCCGGGTTCCGCCCACACGCCTACGTTCAATGCTCTGGCTATTTCCGGAGAAACAGCCAGCGTTCCGGAACCGGCCACGGCGTCCCTGAGCCTGCTGGGGCTGGTGGCCCTGATGGCTCGCCGCCGAAGAGCTTGAGAATCTCTTTTCCGGCAGTTAAAAATGTTGTTGCCTGCAAGGTTCTGCCTTGCAGGCAATTTTTTGTAATCATCCGATTTGAGAAAACTGGGCCGTCCGGGTGACCGTTTTTTCCTGGCGGAACTCTTGCTCCGGAGGAAATAAGGCTCCTGCTTCTTTGACATTGCGGGAACGTTCTTCATCCGTTACTCTTTGCTCTGCCGTGGAGAGAAATTATCATTATTGCGTGGAACGCAACAGGGAATTGATTCCGCCGGATACGGATATGTTCCGGGTCATGGACGGGGCAGGGGATGGAATCCCCGGTGTCTTTGTGGATCAGATGGCGGATCGTATTCTCGTTTCCACACGCGGCTGTTCCATTCCTGCAGACCTGGAAAGCGAACTCCGGGATACGGGTATGCCCGTATTCCATAAAAAACTGGAACGAAACCAAAAAGAGACGTTCTGGACATCTTGGTTTTCTGTGGCGGTGTTATTCCCGTCCGGGACTATGACTTCCTGAAGGAAAACGGAGTTGTGGCTATCTTCGGCCCGGGTATCAACATTCCGGAAGCTTCCAGGGGAATCGTGGAAGCTCTTAACGAACAGTATGCTGAATAAGTATAAATCGTTGTTGGTCAATGTAATGACCTGTGAGAAACCGGATGAAAAATTCGGACTCTTTTTTTGCGGGCGGATTAACTATCCGCTGTCAAACTATTTTTTTAAAAAAAAGGAATTTACGCAGATTCACAGGCGGAAAAAACAGATTGGCAAATCATAGAGAATATCTGTGAATGTTTTTTGGCCGAGCTTATTTCAAATTTCATGATATATAATAAATATAATTTGATTTTCAATCAATTATGACATTTACCCATCATTGTGCGAGGACATTGTGCAATACATGGTTTTTTCCAGCGGATAGTTAATCCGCTAATTGAGAATGCTCTTCCTCATGGCATTGAAATTACAATCCGTTAACCAGTCACGACTTTCATGTGCAGGCAAGTCAGCGGCCACTCCCCGGCATTTTACCCGGCGGTACTGCTTCTGCCAGTATCTTTTCATTATTGATGATTATTTTCCCGATTTTTCCATGTGAGGGGAAATATATCCCCCTTTTTCAAACCCTTGCTTGTTTCAAACAAAAAAAATCAAAATCATCAAATTTAAAATGATGACTGAACATATAGCGGCCTTTTTCTTTCAAACTTCCGGAAGATTAAAAGCATGGAGGGCATCACGCCATTCCCGTGGTGCTTCCGGGCCAAGGAAGAAAATCCTTTGAGCCGGAATGGCCTCTTTCCCTGTTTTTATCGCCATCTTTCCTCCCAAAAGCAACGTTTCCTCCTCCCTCACCAAATGAATACAAACAACCTCATCAATAAAGTCATTCTGTGCTCCCTGGCCATGGCCGGAGCCGCTCTCCTGCCCTCCTGCGTCAGCCCCAAGGAAGTCCTCTATATCCAGGATGTTTCCGGAAACTCCAGGGAAACCATCAAGGCAAACTACCAGACAACCATCCAGAAGGATGACCAACTCTATATCGCAGTCAGCAGCAAGCAGCCGGAGCTCACCGCCCCCTTTGCCATGTCTGAAATCGGTTCCTCCAGCGGCACCTCCAGTAACAAACCCAAAGGATATCTGGTGGATGCCCAGGGCTGCATCGTCCTGCCCGTCATCGGCAAAATGAAGGCTGCGGGCAAAACCTGCTCCCAGCTGGCCTCCGACATTGCCGCTACTCTCAAGAACAATGACTACATCCGGGATGCCTCCGTCAATGTTCAGATCATGAACTTCAAATTCTCCGTTCTGGGCGAAGTCAATGCTCCCGGAACCTACACTATTGAAGGACAGCGCGTAACCATTCTTGAGGCCATCAGCCGGGCCGGAGACCTTAATATTGACGGCAACCGGGACGTCACGCTAATCCGGGAAACCAACGGAACCCGCCAAATCGCCAGTATCGACCTGCGCAGCAAGGATTTGTTCACTTCTCCTTATTATTACATCCAGCAAAACGACATCATTTACGTGACACCCTCAGACCGCAAGGTCAACACGCGCAGCGACGCTGCTCAATGGTACGGCTGGGGCCTCTCCGGGCTTGGTGTCACTCTGGCCGTGATCGCCCTGTGCCTGTAACGGACATTCCGCCTCTTTCTCATCCGGCTTAATCATACCTGTGAACGGAAATATAGGGACGGTCCGATTGCATCGGACCGCTTCCCCAGGGGTCCAGTATTTCCAAACAACATTCCACCCTCTTTCCTCCATGGCAAATAATACCGCTCCCACTCCGCCTGTTACGGAAAACACAGAAGAAACAACTTCCTTGGACACGGTGCTGCTCGTCCTGCGCCGCTACTGGTTTATCATCATTCTGGCAGCCCTCGCCGGAGGTACGGCGGCTTACTACCTAGCCGGCCGACAGAATTACATTTACCAGAAGACGGCCAGCGTCCTGATGCGCGATGCCAAAACGAGCAGTGACGCATCTTCGGAACGCATTATGGCAGAGCTGGGCATCGATTCCGGCGCAGCCAACCTGGCCAACGAAAGCTTCATCCTCAAATCCACCGCATTAATGAAAAAAGTGGTGGAAGACCTCAATCTCAACACTTCCTATTGGCAAAAAAAAGATTTCAGGGAAATCGACCTCTACAAAACCAGCCCCCTGCTGGTCCATTTTGAACGGATCGATAAGCAACGAGCCTGTACCCTGCACATCACGCCTCTAGATGAAAAGAGGTTCATGCTTAGCCATTACAATAACCAGGGGGAATCAGTCCAGCTGGAAGGGTTTTACGGAAAACCTCTTACACTTCCCTTTGCCGTCATTTCCATCCATCCAACATCCCTGATGACCGATACGTGGAATGAAAAAACTGTCATTGTCCGGCACAAGCCCGTGCTTGAAACTGCTAACAACCTGCTCCACGGACTGACAGTCACCCGTCCGGACGCCAAAGAATCCAGCCTTCTGGAAATGTCCCTGACGGCCAGTAATCCCCAGAAAGCGGAAGACGTCCTTAACCACCTCATCCAGGTTTACAACCAAATTTCCAAGGATGAACGAAACAAGGCGGCTCTTAAAACGGAAAACTTCATCCAGAGCCGCCTGAAAGAACTCGGAGCCGCCCTGAGTGACGTGGACAAAAAGATCACCGAATTCAAGACGAAAAGCGACATTGTCAAGGATACGGATACCACCATGAGCGCGGACTTCAGCACGTCCCAGGCGCTGGAAAAAGAAATTTTCGATCTCGAAACACAAATCAAACTGGCAGCCATCCTGGCAGACAATCTTAAGGAAACCGAACGCAAACAGGGCCTGATTTCCGTGGAAACCGGACTTCCCGATTCCGGTATTGCCCGGCAGATAGAACACTATAACGAAGCCTATCTGGAATATCAGAAAATTGCAGGAAGCGCCGGTTCCCAGAACCCAATTACAGTGAGCTTGCGCGACAGGATGAATTCCACCAGGGCGGCCGCCAACAAAGCTCTTTCCAACTACCGTAGCAATTTGAATCTCAAGCTCAACCAGCTCATCAGCAAACGGGATTCCCTTACTGAACGACTCACGGAGACAGCAAGCAGGGAACAGGAAATCATTCCCCTGATCCGCGAACACAAGGTTAAGGAGGAACTTTACCTGATGCTCTTAAGCAAGGAACAGGAAAACGCCCTGGCTATGGCGGTAACGGAATCCAGCGCCCGGGTTCTGGAAACCGCTCATGGGCCCAACTTTCCCATTTCCCCAAAAACCATTCAATACATCGCGGGAGGAACGGCGGGAGGTGCCCTGTTCAGCATATTTGCCTTCATGGGAGCGGCCATGTTGAACAACAAGGTTAACAATAAACACGATCTCCCGTCCACAAACAGGCAGCCTGTCATTGCCGAACTGCCCCAGATGAACAAAAAAGAAAGTAGAAATACCGGTCTTTTCATTCAGGACGAACATTCCGTCATCGCGGAATGCTTCCACATCCTGCGCAATAACGTAGATTCCATGCTCCCCAGGCCGGAACAGGGAGGACACGTCATTCTGGTTACCTCTACCCTCCCCGGAGAAGGGAAAACCTTCACCTCCGCCAATCTGGCCGCAGCTTTCGCCTATGCCGGCAAAAAAGTACTGCTTATTGACGGAGATTTCCGCAAATCCTCCCTGACCCGGCGTCTCGGCGGTTCCGGACGCAAAGGACTCACTTCCATTCTGCTCCAACAGAGCTCCGACACCACCGGCATCATTCGCCCCCTAAGGGAAAACTCCCGCGGCATGGATATCCTTTACACCGGCCCCATGGTGCCCAATCCGGTTACCCTGCTCAGTCATCCTCTGCTGGGTCAAATCCTGGGCATCCTGAAAAAACAATATGACGCCGTTATCATCGACGCTCCGCCCTACGGCATTCTGGCAGACACCGCCATTCTGGCATCCCTGAGCGATATTACCCTGTACGCCGTGCGCAGCGGAAAAATCGACAAACGGTATCTGCTCCAAATCCAGCAACTGGCCGATCAGGGAAAACTTCCCAATATGGCGTACATCATCAACGGCGTCAACTTCAAGTCCTCCAGTTACAGCTACTATGGCTACGGATACGGTTACCAATACGGATACGGCTCCGGAGAACCACGGCAAACCACCAGGAAACAAGATTAATAAGACACAGGCAATGCATAAGCCCAAGGCTTTCTTCCCTGCTCTTTACTCTTTTCGGCAGCAATCATGTTCGGCAACCTGTTCACTCCCCGGTATGCGACATCCAGCCTCTTTCCGGACGGCATGGACATGCACACCCATATTCTATGGGGAGTTGACGACGGAGCCGCCTGCCTTGAAGAAAGCCTGGGAATCATTCGCCGGCTCAAGGCCATGGGACTCAAAGGAGCTTACTGCACCCCCCATATCATGGCGCGCTACCCGGACAATACGCCCGATTTCCTGCGCCGCCGTTTTGACCAGTTGCTTGCCGACACCAGGGAAGAACAATTCCAGCTCCGGCTCGCGGCGGAATACATGCTGGACAACCAGTTCAATGAGCAGCTGCGCCGATACACTCCCCTGACCTACGACGGAATCCACCTGCTGGTGGAACTGCCCCAGTACTACCTTCCTGGCGCCTGGAAGGACATGATCAGCTCCGTCCGGGACAAAGGCTATACCCCTGTCCTGGCGCACCCTGAACGCTATGGCCGCCTCCTGCAACAGGAAGATTTCCTCCAACTGGCCCGGCAGGAAGGCGTCAAATATCAGGGCAATGTCGGCTCCCTGAAAGGATTTTACGGCAAATCCGCCGCAGCCCTGGCACAAACGTTCCGCACCCGTCAACTTTACGAATGGTGGGGGACAGACAGCCACAACATCGCCATGGCCAAACGCATGCCTCTGAAAAACTAACTCCGCCTACCCTATCAACAACCTCTCGTACTACACCCATGTCAGCCCCTACAACTAATATCCCCTTCAGCAACCCGCTGTATCGTAATCATAATTTTTACAGACGCTACGGAAAACGCGCCCTGGATTTCACGGGTGCACTCTTCGGCCTTATATGCCTGTTTCCGGTATTAGCCATTCTGGCTATTCTGCTGGCCATCGTCCAGCGGACATCTCCCTTCTTCCTGCAAAAGCGCATCGGGCACGGCCTCAAACCCTTTCATATCATCAAATTCAAAACCATGAAAGACACCAGGGACAAGGAAGGGAACCTGCTCCCGGATGAAGAACGCACAACAGTCTTGGGCTCCCTGCTGCGCAGCACCTCCCTGGACGAACTGCCTGAACTCATCAACGTTCTGTTGGGGGACATGAGCTTTATCGGCCCACGCCCCTGGATTCCCGATCAAATGGCCATTTTTACCCCTTCCACCCGGAAAAAAAGAATGTCCCTGCGCCCGGGCATCACGGGGCTGGCCCAGATTCGCGGGCGCAACAACCTCACCTTCCGTCAGCGGGTATGTTATGACCTGAGCTACCAACGCCACCTGACCTTCCGGTACGACCTGAATATCCTTTTTTACACCTTCCTCAAGGTTGTCGAGAGAGAAGGTATTCAGCAGCGTCCGGATGCCCTGAGTACACCGGCCCGTGTACTGAAGCCCAGAGATTTGATGACCTACGGATTGAAAGAAAATACGCAACTCATTTTAAGAAGTATCCGAAAAGAACCTGTCCCCTCCTTGAGCGTACCCGCCCATCCCTTGACTCCCAAAGACTTGCCGACCAAAGGTCTCAGGGCAAATACCCAGCTTATCATGAGGAGCCGTCAGAAAAGCGTCCAATAAATTTCCTCCACTCCCCCCGCCAAAAATGAAAATTTCAGTCATTACGGTTTGTTATAACAGCATTGCAACGCTGCAAGACACGCTGGAAAGCATTCTGCGGCAAACCTACCCGGACGTGGAAAGCATTGTGGTGGACGGGGCCAGCAAGGACGGAACCGTGGAATTGATTGAAAAATACAGTCATCAATTTTCCGGCCGCATGAAATGGCTATCCGAGCCGGACAAGGGAATTTATGATGCCATGAACAAGGGGATAGGCATGGCCACGGGAGATGTCATCGGTTTTCTGAATGCGGATGACTATTACCGGGACGAAAATGTACTGAAAGCCATCGCCAGGGCATTTGCCTGGCATGGAACAGATGCCGTACACGGTAATCTGCACTACATCAACGGAGTAAGGGACACCGTACGCACATGGCGCGGAACGGAATACAGTCCTGGGTCCTTCCAGCGCGGCTGGAGCCCGGCACACCCCACATTCTATTGTAAAAAGGGCTGCTTTATCCGTTACGGCGGCTTTGACCCCTCTATCGGCAGTGCGGCGGATTTTGAGCTGATGCTGCGTTTTATAGAAAAAAACCGGATCTCCACCACTTATATCGACCGCGACATGGTATTCATGCGCACTGGCGGCTCCAGCACATCGGGTCTGCGCGCCATCTTGCGGAATACGCGCCAGAACAAACAGGCATTCAGAAAAAACAACCTCCCTTACCCGTGGCATTATGACATATCCCGCATATTCCATAAAATCCTGTCCTTAAAGAGCCCGTTCCTATACTTTATGGAAAAGAAATAACTGGAAATCAACCAAACTTCTTCTCCAATCATAAAAAACGGCCTATGAATAACCTGAAACAGAATGCTCAAACCGCAGTCAAATGGAGTGCTATTCTCACATTTGGCAACCAATGCGTAAGTTTTCTCATTAGTGTTATTCTGGCACGTTTGCTGACTCCGTCAGACTATGGCCTAGTAGGAACTATAAGTATCTTTATAGAAATTTCGGGCATTTTTGTAACCGGAGGACTCAGCATGGCACTTATCAGAAAAATAGACCGGACTCAAACAGATCTTGCCACCGTTTTTTATTACAATACTGCTGTCTCTATTTTAATTTACCTAGTTCTATACACTTCCGCCCCATTCATAGCATCCTACTTTAATGAACCTCTTTTAACAGAAATTACCCGGATTTCCGGACTTACCCTGATTACAGGAGCCTTGGGAGCTGTACACGGCACATTGCTCCACGCCAACATGGAATTCAAAAAACAAACTATTTTCTCCATTCCCATCTTTATTATTTCCGGGATTATCGGCATTTTTCTAGCGTATATGGGTTACGGAGTATGGGCTCTCGTGCTACAGGGTTTTTTATCTTCCGTATTAACAACTGTTGCACTTTGGTATTTTGTACCTTGGAAACCGAGTTTGGAGTTTTCATGGAAATCCTTTCATTCGACATTTGGATTCGGATGTAAGCTGATGATTTCGTCACTCCTTGATTCCTGTTACCGGAATGCCTATCAATTCGTCATTGCCAAAAGATTCTCTGCAGCGGATCTAGGCTATTATACACGTGCCAACACCATGGCCCGCCTCCCCATGTCTTCCCTGTATTCCATTATCTCCAAAGTTACTTACCCTTTGATGAGTCAAATACAGGATAATGATGAACAGCTCCAACATGTATTCCGGAGAATCCTTCGCATGATGGCATATATCATTCTCCCCTGCATGCTTTTGCTCGTCCTTACAGCATCCCCTCTCGTTTCTGCGCTCTTAACAGAAAAATGGCTTCCTTGTGTGCCTTTTCTTCAAATTTTATCCCTCTCTCTCGCGCTCACTCCAATGAACGCCCTCAACCTCAATCTGCTTCAAGCCAAAGGAAGAAGCGATCTTTTCCTGCGTCTTGAAGTATGGAAAAAAATCCTGGGCGTACTGATCCTGTGCGCCACCATACCTTTCGGGATTTTTTTCATGTGTTGCGGCCTCCTTCTTCTATCCATTCTGGAACTGGGGATTAATTCCTACTATACCAAGAGACTGATTCAATATGGGATCAAAAAGCAAATTAAAGACATTCTTCCCATCATCGGCCTCAGCATTGCCTCCTTCTTCTGTGCGCTCCCTACCTTTTACATAACGGAAAATCCCTTTTTCATCCTGGCAATGTCTTCCTGTATTTACATAGCTATTTTTATTCTATTATCGCTCTTCTTCAGATTTCAGGAGATATATGATTTAAAAAACATGGTTCTTAATAAATAAAATCATCCCATATGGCCCATACCCTTTCCATAATCATCCCGGTTTACAACACTTCGGCATTTTTAGAGAAATGCGTAGAATCCGTCTTGAAGCAAAACGTGGAAATGGAAATTATTTTGATTGACGACGGATCTACGGATGACAGCCCGGCCCTTTGCGACCGTCTGGCTCTTTGCGATGCAAGGATCAAGGTCATTCATCAGGCCAATTCCGGGATATCTTCCGCAAGAAACAGAGCTCTGGATATTTGCAAAGGCAAATATATAACGTTCGTGGACAGTGACGATGAACTTCTGGAAGATACTTACAAGCCCAATCTTGAAATTCTAGAACAAAACGAACATATCACAGTCGTTCAATTCCCATATATTTATCCGTACAATCAACCCAATCCCCGCAAAGGGGCAGATTCTGCACAAATGTGGGAATGTGAACGTGACATCCTGGAAGCCTGCATGTCTCCAGAAGTCAATCACGCCATATGGAATAAAATATTCCGCCGGGCCGTGTTTGACCAACTCCGCTTTCCAGAAGGCACCGTTTTTGAAGATACTTATATTATCCCTGACCTGGCAAAAAGAATCGGTTGTTTATATTCATCCGGCTTAGGAGGCTATGGATACAACCTTCGTCCCGGCTCAATAATGGCATCCGGATCTAACCCACAAAAAATGCAGGAGCGTTTCCAGGCTTATGAACGGATCGTCCACGCTGCCTCTGGCTATCCTGATCTTCACAATTCCCCCCTGTTTGTCAATTATTACCATCAATGCTTTCTTATGATGGTGGGAATTAACAGAACCCCAAAAAAAATCTCCTCCCGTTATGAAGATTCTCTCAACCGTTTCCGGACCATTTCATGCAGCCTTTCCTCCATTTTCCGGACGAAAAATCTTCCGGTGAAAGAAAAAATACGGCTGGTTTTATCAAAAATTGCAGGAATTCCCCTTTATTTAAAATATTTTTCATAATCTCCCATGAAAAAAATATTACTATGTTTCTTTATTCAACTTCGCGGCGTATTTTTGAAAATATCATACCTGTGCGGCCACCATCCGAAAGTCCTCAGCATCAAAGATTCCCTGTCATATATTCTTAAGCACCGCATATCCATCAGCAGGTATGGGGATGGGGAAATACTTCTCATGGAAGGCTATCCTATTGGATTTCAAAAAGAGGATGCGGCATTAGCCACGCGCCTTAGGGAAATAGCCCGGAACCCAATACCGCAACACCGGGTCTGCATCCCTGATGTTTTTTCCGGCATCTCATCTTACAATAAAGAATCCAGAAAATTCTGGAAGGATTTTTTATTCCGGGGAAACGGACTGACCCTTTTCAACAAATATTTCCAGTCCGGCCCCTATCTAAACACGCAGATCAGCAGATTTTACGAACATCTGAAAGACAAGACGGAAACTCCGCAATACATCAGCCTCTGGCGCCAGATTTTCCATAACCGTCACCTCATTCTGGTGGAAGGTACAGGTTCTAAACTGGGTTTTCACAATGACCTTTTTGAAGGAGCCGCATCCATCCGCCGAATCGTCTGCCCGGCGGAAAACGCTTTTAACTACTACCATGCTATTCTGGAAACGACGCTGGACAAAGCAAAAGGAATGGATCTTCTGGTTCTAATCGCCCTGGGCCCAACAGCAACGGTCTTGGCTCATGATTTAGCGGAACACGGAGTACAATCTATTGACGTAGGACATATCGACATCGAATACGAGTGGTTTCAAATGAAAGCAACGTCAAAGGTTCCGGTGCCGTGGAGATATGTCAATGAAACAGGAAATCGTCTTTCTGAACTATCTTCCGACCCGGAATATACCAGTCAAATTATTGCTCAAATCGGCCTTTCATGACTCCAGATTCTCCGCCTCTTGTTTCCATCATCATTCCTTTGTATAACGCAGAGGAAACCATTGATTCATGCCTGCAAAGCTGCCTAGGGCAAACCTACAAAAACCTGGAAATCATCGTTATTGATGATGGCTCTTCCGACAATTCCCGGGCAATTGTTCAGGGGTTTGATCATGCCTATCCCCAGATTCGCACCTTCAGGCAAAACAGGGGCGGTGTCACGGAAGCACGCAATTACGGTATGCGAAAAGCTACCGGACAATATTTGTTCTTCATGGATGCGGACGATGATTTACCGGCTCAATCCCTGGAAGTTTTGGTAGAACGGGCTGTGGAAACCCAGGCTGACATCACAGCCGGTACCACTCTTCACTTGACTGAAAAGAGAGAGCTAATCGCCCGAATGAACTATATCCCTTTTTCTACCCTTTCCGGAGAAGAATGGCTGACAACCATCAGGAAAACATGGCAAGGCCACCTATGGGGGCTTTTGTTTAGAAAATCATTGTTTGAGCATCCTCTGCTTTGTCCTCTCTCTCTTAAAATCGGAGAAGATCTTCTGCAAGTAACTCAACTTGCCATGCGCAGTCATCTCGTAGCCATGACTCCACAAACAGTTTACCATTATATTAAAAGAGAAACTTCCGCCATCAATTCGCGCCAGCTTCCTTCAGACATTCGACAAGGGGATGAAATCTTGTTTGTAGAAACCATGCTCCATTTACAGAAAAAGGCTTCCACAAGACGAATGCGGACGGAATGCCGCCTTCTATCCCTGTTTGCAGTACTTAATCTTCCGTCGTCAGGTTACCGCAGCAAACTTCTCCATCACTTCCGCACACTCTATTTATCTTATTTGCTTACGGATCGCCACCTCATCAAAACGCTCTGGAACATTTCTCCCCGCCTCCATATTGGAATGATTTTGGACTGCATCAAATAAAAAATACCAATTATGGCCTGTTTGCTATCTAAAATATCCTTTATTAGAAAAATCCATCGTTTTTTCTTTAGATTATATTTAGAAAAAAAACGGAAGTTGAATATCGTCAAAACCCTGTGGTTCAATATTAGTTTTTTACCATGGAAGCAGGCCAAACACTTTCCGTTTTTCATACACGGATCATTAACGGTAGCACGGGAAGGGGGAGCTCTGCTCCTTGATATTCCCGATTCAGAACTGAAACCGGGACTCATTCGTCTCGGATATGATTATGACCGGTTCAGCACTAACTATGCCGGCACTTTGCTTCAGCTATCCGGTACCATCCGGTGGAAAGGCCCTTTCCGCAGCAGCGTCAATGTGGTCATTGGCGCCAGCAAGCCTGAGTCCTTTCTGGAATTTGGCCGTTATGTTAGTCTCGGCGCCCAGGGTTCCATCAGAGCTTACCGCTCTATCGTCATTGAAGACTACGTCGCCATTACCCATGACTGCTGCATTTACGACACGGATTTCCATCCTTTCCGCAATATACGGACAGGAAATATTAATCCATACGCCATTCCCGTAAAAATTGGTCAGGGTTCTTTCATCAGTTCAGGGTCTTATATTGCCAAGGGAACGGTTCTCCCCCCATATTCGCTAGTAGCATCCCATTCCCTGCTCAACCGGGACTATTCTCTGGAAAATGTAAAAGCTCCATTCATCGCAGGCATGCCTGGCAAAATCAAATCGCAAGGACTTGTACGTCTCTTTGAAAAAGACCTCGAAATAACAGCCTCTGAACATTTTTCGCAAACAGATTGTCCCTTAATCGTTCACAGGGGAATACCGTCTGATCATTCCGGAAGGGAAGGCTCTTTCATATGATAGCCATGAAAAATATACTCATCTACTTTGATTATCCCATCACTTCCATTCAGGGAGGCACGGAACAGGCCTCCTTTCTCCTGGCCAGGCTGCTTGTTCGCCAAGGGTTCCGTATTATTTTTCTTTCTCTTCACCCTTTCAAAGAAAAAAATAATGAATTCCTGCAATACTCCTTGCCGGATTCCGAATACTTGTTCAGCAGACGCAATGCCGATTTTACAGAAAAACTTTGCGATGAACAAAATATCAATTTTATTTTGAATGAAGGAGCCGCCTCCGACTCATCCTTCTTCTTCAGCCACGCCCATTTGAACACAAAAGCCACCATCGTTTCCATTATTAACTTCTCCATCTGGGAAGGACTTGATCATTTCCTGTCCCTCATTCCCCCATCCGGGAACACATGGCTAGCCAAATTGAAAACAGTTGCACGCGTTGTATCGGCTCCATGGAAAAAATACATGGCCATTCGCAAAAAGAAAACAAAACTAAATCATTTGCTTGAATATTCAGATAAAGTGGTGGTGCTTTCTCAAAAATATATTCAGGACTGCCTTTCACTTACCTCCACCCGTAATGCCCACAAATTATATGCCATCCCCAACCTTCTGACATTCCAAATTCCTGAAAGCTTATCTTCCGGTACAAAACAAAATATTCTTCTTTACGTAGGGCGCCTCAGTTATGCTGACAAAAGAGTAGACAGGCTGTTGAGTGTATGGAAAAAACTTCAACCTGTCCATACCGATTGGAGTCTCTATATTGTCGGTGACGGAGAATACAGAGAAAACCTGGAAAAAATATCCGAAGAATATCATTTGAAACGAATTTTTTTCATGGGACATCAGAACCCCGAACCTTTTTACAAAAAATCAAAAATCGTATGTCTCACCTCCACACATGAAGGAATGCCTATGGTGGTTAATGAAGCGTTGGCCTACGGATGCATTCCTGTGGTTTTTGACAGTTTCCATGCTGCAAAGGAAATGATTCCGAATACGGAAACAGGAAGACTTGTCCCTGCTTTCAATCTTAAGCAATACACAAAAACCCTGGACGGCCTGATGAAAGAACGCTACAGGAGGCCCAACTTTAAAGTATTGGACAATTACAAAGAAGAAATAATAACCCGAAAATGGCTTCATGTCCTGAAAAACGGCAATGAGTAACATTATTATTTACCTACCTAACGAACCTCTGGGCAAACAGGGCGGCATGGAAAAGGCTACCCATCAGTTGGCATGCCTTTTACGAGATTCCGGACACAATGTCAGTTTGCTCTGTCAGCAAAAAAACAGGCTGAATGTCCCCTATCGCCCTCCGGTCCCTCTTATTTTCATCCCCCAAAAACTGAATAAAAAAGAGAAAAGGAACTTTATCAACGATCTTATCCGCCAAAAACAAACAGAACTCATCATTGACCAGACGGAAGGAGGCATCATAGGAAAATATGGCATTTTCAAAAACAGAAAACAGATACAATCAAATAAAATAAAATTTGTAGCAGTCCAACATAGTTCCCAGTATACTTATCTGAAATACTACCGCTTTATTAAAAAGAAACATTTTGAAAATTCCTTTTCAGGCAGACTGAAAAATTTCATCTATAACAATATTTATTTGAATATAAAAAGGTTGCGGGCCTGCATATTGCAGAAAAAACTATTCCGTGATCTTACTCTCAACTACGACCGGATCATCACCCTTTCTTCAGGAGGAATTGGAGAATTCCAAAAAATTTATTCAAAGACTCCTTCCTGTAAATTAGCAGCTATTCCCAATGTCATTCCCGATTTAGCTCAGAATACCCCGCCCTGCCAAAAGGAATGCCGCTGCTTATTCGTCGGCAGGCTTGATAACGCAGCGAAAGGAATAGACCGCCTGCTCCGTATTTGGAAAATTTTTGAAGAAAAACTTCCCGGATGGCATCTGGATATTGTAGGCAACGGCCAGGATGCCGGCATGTTGAAAGAAATGGCACATAAGCTGAACCTCAAAAATATTTCTTTTGAAGGATTTCAGGAGCCTGAACCCTATTATGCGCGATCCTCGCTTTTTTGCCTGACTTCCACCTTTGAAGGCTTTGGGCTTGTTCTTGCGGAGGCCATGCAACACGGTTGCGTCCCCCTGGCTTTTGACAGTTACCCGGCAGCCAGAGACATTATTCTGCCCGGAAAAACGGGGGAACTGATCCAGCCATTCAATGAACAGGAATACGCGAACAAACTTATTTCTCTTGCTGCCAACCCGGACGACTTGGGCATCCTAGCGGAAAACGCCCGTGAGCATATTAAAGCATTTTCCCCAAGCAAGATATCAGTCAAATGGAATGTTCTCATACAAAACCTATGAAGCCCAAAGAGCAATATCTCGAAGCATCGGCCTCACAATAATAGACTAATGACAAGCAGCATGAAAACCAGCTACAATATTCTGATTACTACGACAGGGCTTTCCTCTGTAGGCCAGGGGGGAGGAATTTCCTCTTATGTCCAAGATCTTGCTACAGGCCTTGTTTCCGCCGGACATCACGTCACCGTCTATTTGGTCAGGGAAGGAAAAGAAGTATTCCCACACAAAACAAATTATAACTATTCCTTTTTCCATATTCCTGCCGAATATCGGCAGGAAAAATCAGCTGTCATTGCTCTCCTGGATTCCATCCGGACTCTTGCCCCTGATATTATCATCAACAATGATGTTTCCTATCTGTCCGGCTTATGGCCGGTTTTAGACCAGTCAATTGTCAAAATATCCGTGATGCATGGATTTTACCATGGAAAAACTCTAACCAACTCTGGCATACAAGGTAAAATCGCGTGCTGTAACTGGCCATATGTCGACTATATCGTTTGCCAAAACCAGACCATGTGCAGGGAAGCGGCGGCCAAATACCGGATTCCTTCGGATAAATTCGTTTGCATTCACCAGACCAACTGGAATCAATCTCCTTTCTTTTCCGAACACAAAGAGAAAACTCAGAATTCCATCAACCTTATATGTGCCTGTGGGCAAAGTAAAAACAAGGGAGCTTTCATCATGCGCTCCCTGGCGGAAAAACTTATCCATTCTCCTTTGAAATTTCATTTGAACTGGTGCCTTAGCGTTTCTGAAACGTGGCAAGAACGTCTTCAGGATCCACGCATCAGTTTCCGTGGCAATATTCCGCGGGATGAATTTCTGCAACTTCTTGAAAGAGCAGATGCCATCATTATCCCGACACTTTTGGATACCGGCCCCATGCTGGTTGTGGAAGCTCTTTCCACCGGAACCATCCCTATATGCAATCTTTTGAAAAGATCAGCTATTCCGGATTTGATAGAAAACGGGAAAAACGGCTTTCTGATCCCCGACAATAAAATTGACCTGTATTTCAGGGTCATTGAAACCCTTGCTGAAAACAAAACAATAGCCGCTTTTGGCAAACGATGCCATGCATATTTCCTTAATCATCTGGAACCCAAAAAACAGCTGGAGCAGTACGCTTACCTTTTTGCACATAAGACGGAGACGCCTCCTTCCCAGGCCTTTTCCGATGCCGACGTAATCTGTTTCCATTTGCACAATGTATCAGGCTATCCTCGTTATTCCCGCAAAAGAATAATCAATAAATTGCTTACCATCCAGGAAAAGATAATCACATACAAGGATTATTCACGTTTTTTTCGCTTTATTCTTGATTAAAATATGAAAAAAGCATTCCTTCTCTTTTTATTAAAATTGCTCCCGGAAACAAGATGCTTCTCCATTAAGAGAAGTCTTCTCCGTCTGGTTGGCTACGAAATAGGGCATGATGTTCGTGTCTGCTCCTCTGCCAGGTTTCTGGGTGCGGGCCATATTATTCTTAAAGAAGGAACCTGGATAGGGCATGAAAGCATGCTGGTCTCCACATCCCTGATTTCCGTAGGCGCCAAAGTAGATATTGCCCCCAAAGTCTATATTGGTACAGGAACGCACATAGTTGACCCGGTGGGGGAAAGAACGGCTGGACAGGGTATTTCCAAAGATGTGGTTATTGAAGATGGAGTCTGGATCGGCACCGGCAGCATACTCCTGCCGGGAACCAGAATCGGCCGTAAAAGCGTCATCGCCGCCGGAGCCGTAGTAACAGGAAACATAGGAAGCCTGTGCATCGCAGCAGGAGTTCCGGCCAAACCAATAAAAAACATATCCTGAATGCAAACTATTTTTAAATATATTTCACAGCACGGCGCATGGGCATTTTTATTCATGGCGGCCATATCCACTTCCCTTCTGGGACCGCTGAATCAATTTTCTTTTCTTTATACCGCAGCTCTGCTGGTTCTTCCTTTGAACATTTCTGCTCTAAGAAAAATAACCAACATCAATTTTCTTATAATTTTTTTACTCGCTGCGTGTTCCGCGAGCATTATTCTGGCAGATCCCGCCGCTATTTTCAAGCCATGGCAACGGCTGGTATATTTCATTCTCCTCCTCTTGACAGCCAGCCCTCTGGTTTCATCAAAGCAATTGGATATATTCCGCATCCAAGCCTTTGAATGGTGCATGAACCTATGTGTCTTTGTCGGAGTAGCCTCCTTCTTCTGCTACTTCCTAGGCATCAATTACATGAGAACAATCATCAACGTTAATGATTCCTTTTCAGGTTCATTTGGCGGAATTACGCCGCAATCCATGCTTCTTGGGCCGGTTGCCGGCATTGCTGCGAATTGGCTTTTATACAAAATCTTGAAACGATATTTCTCTCAAACCACTTTCTCTCCGCTCATTCTGCTAATGCTGGGAACCTGTTTGTGTTCCATGCTTCTCTCATCTTCCCGGGGCGCTTTCCTCGCCACGGTGATGACGGCATTGTACGTCCTGTTCATGTTTACTAAAGACCATATACGCAAAGCTCCCAAAATCATCTTCGTGCTTCTTCTATGCTTCACAGCAGCATCGCCCCTTATCGGCAACTTTGCTGACGGCTTGCAAAACAAGCAGCAAGCCAATATGGAAAAAGGCGGAACTTTATCCTCACGACAAAGTTTATGGAACGAACGAATTAAGGAATTCAAGTCTTCTCCCATATACGGAGTTGGCTTCTCTTCCCAAAAAGAAATACGAATTGATATACGGACTCTGAATACCGGAGCCGTGGAACCGGGGACCTCCTATGGAGCTGTCTTCTCCATGACCGGCCTCTTGGGTGGAATCCCATTTTTAATGATTCTTGCCAGTCAGATCCTGAAAAAACCGTCAACTGCATTCGGAATGCATGTCATTTCGCCTGCCCAAGTCTGTCTTGTATTCTTTGGAATGCATATGATGGTTGAAGGCTATGTCTTTGCGGCGGGAAGCCCTCTCTGCGCCCTTCTATGGCTTTCCATAGGAGCCGCTTCCGCATGGCAGAATAAAAATATCACTAACATTGCATGCCTATGAAATTCCTCTTCTGGCAAAATATGATCAGCATCCATCAAACAGCTCTTCTCAATGCTTTGGCCAGCAAACACCAGGTAACGCTGGCCGTCCAAAGAGCTTTTGAAGAGGAAAGGACGGACAGTGGATGGAAAATCCCGGATATGGGAAATGTCCATCTTGAACTATCTCCTGATGAACAGCGTATTCATCAACTGATTCTTTCCAATGAAACCGCCATCCACGTCTTTTCAGGAATAGATGCCTATCCCATGGTTTTTCGAGCATTCAAACAATGCATCCAGCTGAAAAGGACTACGCTCATCTACATGGAACCCTATCAGACAGGAGGTATTTCCGGCCAACTGCGCCGGCTTAAATACGCTCTTCTTTATTTAAAATACGGAAAGAAAATTCAAGCCTTGCTGGCAACGGGAAAATTCGGCGTGCAAGCCTATCGGCGCTCCGGATGGCCTGCATCCAGAATATTTGAATGGGGCTACTTCACAGAACAAACGAAACATTCCGCAGATGAACAAAATACCGACCAACAAAACAGCCGAATAGCCCCCAGACTCCTGTACGTAGGAAGGCTGGACAACAACAAGAGAATCCTCCATTTGATTCATGCATTAAAATCGTTCCGCTTTCAAATTGACACTTTTACCGTCATTGGTACAGGGCCTCTGGTCAAAGAAACGGAATCCCTCATTCATGAAGAAGGCAACTTCCGTTACCTTGGAAAACAGGCAAATGAAAATGTCCTGCGCATCATGCAGTCCCATGACCTCCTTATTCTTCCCAGCATGTATGACGGATGGGGCGCCGTCATCAATGAAGCGCTCCAGCAAGGCATGCGCGTTTTATGTTCCGATCGTTGCGGCGCGTCATGCCTGCTGGACGGCATACATAGGGGAGGAACATTTTCATGGAATGAAAAAGGCAGCCTGGAACGGGAGCTGCGCCATTGGATAAGTAAAGGGCCAATTACGCAAAAAGAACGAACAGGCATTGCATCCTGGGCAAAAACAACCATATCAGGGCAGGCTCCGGCCTGCTATCTTACTTCCATCCTCTCATTCATTCAGGGTAAAACATCGTCCCGACCATTACCACCTTGGCAAGATAAAATATGACTCTATGAACATTTTACATACCATCGCTTCTATGGACGCTAAAGCGGGAGGTCCAACAACCTGCACCTTCGACTTAGCCACTGGTTTGAACGCTCTAGGATGCCGAACCGACATTCTGACCATTGCTTCTGGGAACAGGGCCACCTCTTCTATTCAGGCCCCTTTTATTAAAACCGTCCCTTTTGACGCAAAAACGCCTCTTCAAATATCCCGCCATTGTAGACATTTTTTACAGCAGAATCAGCAATATGATCTCTACCATACCAATGGCCTATGGCTGGACATTAACCACGCCACCTGCGCCGCGGCCAGAAAATTCCGCAAACCCTGCGTTCTTTCCTCTCATGGCATGCTTTATCCCCGGGCTTTGGAAAGAAGCTTCTGGAGAAAAAAGCTCATTCTTTCCTTAGGCCACAGGAACGATATCGCTTCCGCTACATGTCTTCATGCCACATGCCAGAAAGAAATGGAGTTTATCCGAACCTTTGGTTATAAAGGACCTATAGCTGTAATTCCTAATCCTACCCCTCCTGTGAAATGGATTGACACCATTATTGAAAACCATTCACTAAAACGCATAGGTTTTCTAGGACGACTGCATCCAGTTAAAAAGGCAGATAAACTCATTAAAGCCTGGAAACAATTAGGTAACAAAGTGGCGGATGCAGAACTGATACTGATGGGTGAAGGGACGCCAGAATATGAGAAGTATTTAAAGGGTCTTGCAGCTGAATGTAAATATGGTCACATTACTTTTCATGGGTTTGTAAATGGTAAGGCCAAATTCCAGGAACTGGCCAATTTGAAGGTTCTGTGTCTTGTTAGTGATTTTGAAAATTTTGGCATGACTGTTACTGAGGCTTTGTCTGTAGGCACTCCTGTAATAGCCAACACGACCACTCCATGGAAAGATTTAAATACTCATCACTGTGGATGGTGGATAAACGCAACAGTAGATAATATAGCCATCACTATAGAAAAGGCTTTGCATCTATCTGATAAGGAAATAGCCTCTATGAGTATTCGTGGCAAGAGGCTTGTTTCTGATAAATATGCGGCTGATAAGGTGGCTGAAATGATGGCTACACTTTATAAATGGTTATTGGGAGAATGCAGTAAACCGGAATTTGTATATGAATGAAACAAAATTGATTTATCGCAATACCTCCATGCATTAAGCAAAAATCAAGAGACCGCCACTTAATATGGAAAAGAAGTAACCATGAAAAAGATAATTATATCTATAGTTACCATAGTATATAATGATCATAACCACATTGAACGTACTATACACAGTGTCTTGGACCAAGACTACCCTTACATAGACTATGTAATTGTAGATGGCGCTTCCACTGATGGCACTAAAGAATGCATATATCGCTATGAAGCGTTTTTAGGAACCTTGATCTCAGAACCGGATAAAGGTATTTATGATGCAATGAATAAAGGTTTACAAGCGGTGAAAGGTAATTATGTACTATTTATGAATAGTGGGGACTGCTTTAGCGATCAGTCAGTTGTAAGCAAAATCGTAAATTACATCAAGTCTTCCGGGTATTTTCCGGAGCTGGTTTATGGCGATTATCGGGAATCTTCCGTAGAAGGTAAGTCACCCATAATACCTTCACGGAGTTATAAAAAAATATGGTATGGAGCTTTCGCTTCGCACCAATCTATTTTTTATAATTGCCAGTTTTTAAAGGAGAAAGGACTTAAGTATGACTTGAGTTATCAAATTGCGGCTGATTATAAATTAAATCTCGAAGTAGTGAAATATGCCAAAGGAAATATTTTACAAGTCCCCATGTGTATATCGGATTTTGACATTACCGGTATTTCCAACAACAACCAAGCGTTAGGTTTGACAGAGGCTGACAGAGCTAGAAAAGAGGTACTGGGCATGTCTCTATTAGTTAGGACGAGTATCATACTGGTTTCATGTATCGCACGATTCATGAAGAAGTATCTGAATCCTATTTACCGAACCCTAAGAATGAAGCGATGAACCTTAGCCAATATAAAGAATATAAACCCCATTTAGCTCGAAGAGCCATATGGTACCTTATCAACCATACCTTATTCAGATGTCTAAAGGGAAGACCATTTAACCCTGTTCGCATCGCATTGCTCCGTTGTTTTGGCGCTTCAATAGATAAGGATGCATATATCTATTCATCATGTACCATCTTTGCTCCCTGGAACGTGAAAATAGGAAGGGCTTGCATTGGACCTGACACAAATCTTTATAGTAAAGATATGATTACAGTAGGAGATGATTCTGTTGTTTCACAGGGAAGTTGTTTGTGCACAGCTTCGCACGATATTTCCAGTTTAATGCTGCCCCTACAAACCGCTCCGATAATGATTGGCAATAACGTATGGTTAGCCGCCGATACCTTTGTGGGTATGGGAGTAAACATTGGTCAGGGCGCCGTGGTAGGCGCAAGAGCCGCCGTATTCAAAAACGTAGAATCATGGACGGTTGTTGGAGGAAATCCGGCAAAATTTATTAAAACAAGAACAGTCAATAATCATGACTGATTATCCACCTTTTCCAATAAAGCTTTCTCCTTTTAGGAAAAAACTCTTAAACACCATGTACTCTCCCGTCAACCGAATTTCGATCCCGATATTTCCATATTTTCTAAAAAATTCCGTTTTTTCTTACCTGCCTTTTTGGAACCATAGTGGGCTTAACTTGCTCCGTAAGCATGTATAATACATCATCAATTAGTCCTAAAACGATGACTGTGGGTTCTTTTTCTTCTTCGGCCTTGAGAAGTCACATTTACTGTACGAGATTTATCCAACGTGGCAAATCCGTTCGCATCGGTTGCAATATAAACATGCTCCGAGGGCACTCACAATATCTATTCTCCGAATTTCTAACTAATCGTAAAACCTACCATGATTAAAGGCTGCCTCAGGATTGTGCCGGGAGACACGGTTCTGTCAGGTATATTGCTATTGAAAAACACGGTTGCAGCTGCCGAATCCTCGATCATTTCTTCCGCAAAAATAAAAAATGGTGCCACTAAAAAGATCCGGCAGGGTTTCTTAAAAAAGATGTATTGGACAAACTTCCCTTCTTACTCATTTTCATGAATCCGGAGTTCAGTAAAAAATTAAAAATTCTCTCTTTTATCAGCATCATTGGGGTTCTGGTCGCTCACAGTTATTTTGTGGAAAACAATGCCTGGGAAATCAATGCATTTATTCAAGATTGGATTGGCTGTCAAATCGTAAGATTTTGTATTCCTTTGTTTTTTTTCATCTCCGGATCCCTGTTTTTCCGAGAGACAAAAGACGGGGGGGGAATACAGAAAATACTGAGGAAAATGCGTACGAGGGCACACTCCCTGATACTTCCCTATTTATTATGGAATCTGTTATTTTTCCTTTCCATTATTTTTCTTCAGCTCATCCCCGACATTGGATCAAAAATCAATTCGGATTTTCTGACTCTGCTTCAAACAAAAAGTATCCCGGAATTATTTCTTTTCATTTTCTGGGAGCCGGCCGCTTTCCATTTGTGGTTTCTTCAATACCTGATTCTTTTTGTTCTGTTCTGTCCCATATTTTATGTTTTATTCTATAGCAAATGGGCCACTGTCGTCATATTTCTCATCCTCTGCGTAACTATAGGAATTTACGGATGGGGGGGAGAAAACATGCAGGGATTGCTTGCTTTTTTAATGGGGGGTTTTATTTCCTATAACGGCATCAATATTGAACGGCAACAGAACAAAAACGCTATTTTTATCCCTTCGGGGCTTTATCTCATATGGTGCGCTGTCAACTGTTTTTATCCGGAGTTTCAGTTGCCTTTTCTGAATATGCTCAGGTTGACTCTTGGCGCTTATTCAGTATGGACGTTATATGATTTATTTTCCGCCAAGAAAAACTGGTTAGATAAAATAATTTCTTGGGCTCCTTACACATTTTTTATATACGTATTCCATGAACCGTGGATAAATATCTATAAAAAGGCAATTACACTCTTCCTTCCTCCCCTGAAACTTCTTTATTTGTTTGGCTACTTCACAACGCCTCTCATCATCCTCTTGGCAAGTATCGTCATCGCCCGCATATTACAGAAAAATACAGGAACCGCATATTCTATTTTAACAGGAGGGAGACATTAAAACTCATGAATATTTCCGCGATTATTCTGACTTATAATGAAGAAATTCACATTCGCAGATGCATTGAGAATCTTCTTTCCGTTGCAGAAAAAATATTCGTCATTGATTGTTTTTCCACAGACGCAACGATAAATATTTGCAAAGAATATAAACAGGTTCATGTTATTCAGCACGAATGGCCCGGCAACCAAGCAGAACAATTCAACTGGGCGTTAAATAACTGTCCTGTTAAAACAGAATGGATTCTCAGACTGGATGCAGACGAATATTTAATGCCGGAAAGCCTGCAGAAATTAAAAAAAATTACGGCTGATCTTACTCCAGAGGTAAATGCCTTATCTTTCATCCTGGTCCGTTATTTTTTGGGAAAACGCATCAAACACGGTACAGGCACTATCCGTTTAGTACGGATGTTTCGTACGGGAAAAGCCCGCTATGAGAATCGCCTCATGGATGAACATATGCTGGTTCAGGAAGGAATAATCAAAGATACGGACATAGAATTCGCCGACAACAATCTCAATAACCTGGAATGGTGGATAACCAAACACTTAAACTACGCGAAGAGAGAGGCACGCATCTTGCTGGATCAGGAACATAGAGAATGCAGCCCTAATCAGGAACTAAGCAGGCATTCCAGAAATAAACGCAGACAAAAAAATATTTATGCACGCATTCCTCTTTTCTGGCGCTCTTTTTTCTACTTTTGTTACCGTTATTTTTTAAGACTGGGCTTTTTGGATGGGAAAGAAGGCTTTTTATGGCATTTCCTCCAAGGATGGTGGTATAGAACTATCGTTGACGAAAAAATTTATTCCTTTTTAAAAAAACAGAAATAAATATCGCATCATAATTTTTCGGCATTATTTGCTTTAGTCTTGTTTCGTTGATCTTTCCGATTTTTGATCGGAGCAATTTGCTAAATATCAATATCTAAAACATTTTGAAAATCTTGCGCCAAGACTATTCTTGCATAATTCCGCATTTTTTTATCAATCTTTTGATTAGAAATCAGGCCGCCCATCTGCCGGATGAAGTACTAACGTTCCATCCTGCTTCCGGCTCGGCATGAGAGTTATTTTATAGTTATGCCGTCAGTGGAAAAAACAATGGACAGCATTCAGCATCCCTTCACAAATATATTTCAAATTTAAAGTACATCTTAATTAACATGAAGCAAATCACTTCACTCAGAGGCCTCGCGATTATTCTGATCATCCTTTTCCACCTCAATCCGGAACATTTCCCCTACGGCTACTTCGGCGTTGAAGTGTTTCTGGTGATTTCCGGCTACCTGCTCATGAAATCCCTCCAGAAACAGCAAATGCAAATCCGTCTCGGGGAATTTGCCCGTAAAAAAGTCTTAAGACTTTTTACCCCGGTTGCCGTCATCGTCCCGCTCACTCTTCTGGCTGGCATGTTCTTTCTGGACTATACGGATCTGGCGACAGCCAGCTCCACAGGCGGATATACGCTGATAGGCGCCGCAAACAGGTTCCTGGCCGTCATCCAGTCCGACTATTTCGCGCAGGATTCCTCCGGCAATCCGTTCCTTCACATGTGGTACCTGGCGGTGACGGCGCAGATTTACCTTCTGTTCGCGGGGGGATGCGTCCTGTACCGTTACCTTCCCAAACGGGCGGCCGCCTCTCTTTTCTGGATCGCCGGCATCGGGGCCTTTCTCTGGGCCTATTCCTATCCCATTCACAACCTGTTGCAGGAAATCGGCCTGCCCGTCTGGGAGCAGGTCCGCCCCACCTCCCATTACATGACGCTGCCCCGTTTGTGGGAGGTTTGCGCGGGGATTTTGTTAGCAATATACCCCCCCCCTTTAAGTTCAACACGTTGCGGAAACAACAAGAAAAACGCTCTCCTCTTCATCCTTGGAATGTTATGCATCCTCGTACCTGCCCTTTCCCGCGGAAAGGATGTCTCCCTCTGCTCGGCGGCCGTAGTTTTGGGGACATGCCTGGTGATCCGGTATGCGGAATCCGGCAGGCTGGCCCACTGCTTCAACAATAAACTTCTGCTGTGGATTGGAGGAATCTCGTTCTCCCTTTACCTGGTGCATATGCCCCTCATCGCGTTCTATCATTCGTGGTTTCTCCATGCCCCCGGATGGCCCGGAATGCTTGCCATCGGAGCGGCGTCCGCAGTCCTGGGAGGTCTCCTGTACCTTGCAGTAGAGAAAAAGCGCATGAAGATGAAATGGTTTATCCCCCTGTACCTTTTCGCGTTGCTTCTATGCGTTGAAGGAAGGCAGACGGAAGGATTCCGGAACTACATCAACAAGGAAATCAACTCCATTTCCAGCCCCCAGCTGCATGGCGCATCGGAAATCAAATCTCCTGAAGCCGCCCGGGGATTTGATAAGGAAGCCATCAAATTCAATAACAACATCTTTGCCTTCGTCAGCAGAGCCGATTTCAAGGGAAGTGCGGAACCCGGCCTGCTGCAGCTGGGTTCCCCTGCCGAAGCTCCATCCATAGTCCTGCTGGGGGACAGCCACGCCTCTGCGGCCTTTTGCGGATTGGACGCAGCATGCAGGGAATTGGATATCTCCGGGATTTACGTTTCTTCCGTCATTTCCCCATTCTGGAACAGGGAATTGCCCGCGCTGCCGTTTGATGCAAGCTACTATTGCGACGAGAAAAAAATAAAGGCCCTCATGGCATGGCTGAACGTCCACCCGGAAATCAGCCATGTGGTGATAGCCCAGCACTGGAGCGCCCGTTACGACAGTAAAAATGTAATGGACTGGAAGCTGAAGCCGCTTCCCTCCGGCGAACCTGCCTATTCAAACTCCCTCCGTGCATTTATCTCCGAACTGCGGGCGATGGGCAAGCAAGTCATCCTGCTGGCCCCCACTCCGCTCATCAAGCAAAATGACGTGGCCAAATACATCAGGAACCTCATACGCAGGGGGGAAACGGGAAAAGGCCTGGAAAGCCTTACCTGCACGCGGCAAAAATACAGGGAAGATCATGCCGCCGTGCTTCCCATCCTTGACCGTCTTGAACAGGAAGGGCTCTGCACCGTCCTGCGCATACTTCCCTATATACCGGAAGACAGGCCGTTCAACGCCTATGAACACGGGGAAATTCTGTACAAGGATAGCGACCACATGTCCAGCAAAGGCTCCATCAAACTCTTCCAGCACCTGAAATCCCAGTTAAAGGAAGCGCTACAAAAAGAATCCACGGCATCATCAGGTTTACAAAAGCCATAGCCGTGAACACGTCTGCCGCAGCTCCGGCGGGGAAACATTTAAATAAAACCGGCTTTTGTGGAAGCTATAGAGTTCTCTTTGGGAAAAAATGCCCTTGCATGATGAATAATGCGTCAAATGTTTAACACTTTTTGTCATACATTGAACATATTTTCATATTTCTTTTCTGGTATTGAAGATACACTTGCTAAAAATAAAAATATTGTTATTATATTTTTCCCCTCTAATTATGCAACATAAAACCATTATTGCTACATGTGCGGCCATGGCCGCTTTTTCCGGCATGGCTACTGCCGATATCCAGCTTCCACTGGATGTTTTAAACGCCAATAACGGCGGCAAGACATTCTCCGCCCAGCTGGGAGCAGGCTACGCTACCAAATACATCAGCCGCGGTCTGGCTTTCCAGAATTCCGCAAGTGATCATGTCATTCCCCTGGAAGCCGTCGGCGCCTATCAACTGAACAATCAATATTCCCTGATAGGCGGATTAAAATATCAGTGGCTGACGGATAATGGTCTGGAACACAATGATTCCGGCATTTGCGACGAAGGCTCGGCCATCTTAGGCGTCAGCCGCAAATTCGGAAAATCCACTATCGCGGCTCTGAGTTACCAGTTTGTCCACGGCGGTATCCCCGGAAGTTTCAACATCCACAATACAGGCAACAACTCCGGCTTCCCTGCTTTCAGCCACAATAGGCCGGAAGAACACAGCTTCGTTCTGGACATTCACCATGACTTCGGCAAAGGGCTGGAAAACTTCTTCTGGGACTGCCGCGTACAATATACGTTCCGCTGGATGACTGGCTGGTGGTTCACCAATACTCTGGGGTACAGGTATGACGTCAACAAATCCACCTCCGTCATCGTGGCGGGCACCTGGAACGCCACTGCCGGCTATTTTGACAGCAATTCCCTGAACGCCAATGGAACCCAGGGCATTTCCCTGACGGTTTCCACCCCTGTCAAGGCCACGAAAGACCTGACCGTGACTCCGTTCGTGGGTACGGTCTGGCTCGGCAACGGCGGCCTGGCGGCCAACCACCGCGGCGCTTCCGCCCGTTTCCCTTACAGGGAGCCCTCCAAGGTTTACCGCAATTTCACCTTCGTCGCCGGGGTAGGAGTTGCCTACACCTTCTAACAATCTGACTATCATTCACTCAACCAACGCAAGCTCCGGCATGTGCCATCAATCATGCCGGAGCTTTTCTTAACTCCCCATGCCCCTGTCCGCCGTTTTCCACACTTCCTCCATTCAGAAGCAAGTGGCCGCCCTGAGCGACGCATTCGCCATCGCAGGAGAATTCCTCCATTGCGACGTCATTAACAGCGGCCATATCAACATGACCTTCCGGGCCACCTACAGGAAGCCGGACGGCACCACCCGCCGCTACATCTTCCAGCGCGTGAACGATGCCGTGTTCCCATGCCCCAAGGATGTCATGCACAACGTGGAAAAGGTAACCAACCACATCCGCTGGAAAATGCTCCGGGTGCTGAAAACGCCCTTCCGCCAGACGCTGAACCTGTACTCCGCGCGGGGCGGCCGCAAATACCTGGAAATTCCCGGTTCCGGCTTCTGGCGCTGCTACAACTGCATAGAAAACACCCACACGTTCGACGTGGCGGACCATCCCCGCCAAGCTTACGAAGCAGCCCGCGCTTTCGGCGCTTTCCAACAGCTCCTGTGTGACATGAATCCGGAGGACATCCATGAAACCATTCCGTTCTTCCACCATACTCGCAGGCGCTTTGACCATTTGGAAAAAGCCGCGGCAGCAGACTCCCACGGACGGCTGAATACCTGCCGCAAGGAGCTGGACTTCATCCGCCGCCGTGAACGTTATGTGGACGTGCTGCTGAATCTCCAGGAACGGGGGGAACTCCCCGTCAGAATCGTCCACAACGACACGAAAATCAACAACGTGATGCTGGACAGGGAGACGGACAAGGCTGTCTGCGTCATTGACCTGGACACCGTCATGCCCGGGAGCGTCCTGTACGACTTCGGAGACATGGTACGCACCATGACCTCCCCTGCAGCGGAAGATGAAGAAAATCTGGATAAAACCTTCCTGCGCATGCCCATGTTCGAGGCCGTCGTCAAGGGATACCTGGAGGCCTCCAGAGAATTCATCACGCCGCAGGAAGTCTCCAAACTTGCTTTTTCCGGTCTGCTTATCACGCTGGAAACGGGAATCCGCTTCCTGACGGACTACCTGGAAGGGGACGTTTATTTCAAAACGAAAAAAGAACGGCACAACCTGCACCGTGCCCGCACCCAGCTCAGGCTGGTGGAAAGCATGGAAGAGCAAATGCCCGAAATGGAAGAATGCGTCCGGAAATGCTTCCAGACTGTTAACGGCTGAGAGGGCATGAACGGCATTACCCCAATTTTATGATAGTACCGGAACGCGGGCTGGTGCTATACTGCGGGGCATGTTAAAAAATATTTCTCCCCTCATCAGCCCTTCCCTGCTGAAAATTCTTGCGGAAATGGGGCATGGCGACGAAATCGTCTTTTCAGACGCCCACTTCCCCGGCCATACCTTCAACCCTACGGTGCTGAGGGCGGACGGCCTGGGGGCGGATGCCCTGCTGGCTGCCGTCATTCCCCTCTTCGAACTGGATGCCTACGCAACGCCCGTCATCATGATGGCCCCGGTTCCGGGGGACTCTCTGGACCCTGCGGTGGAAGCCAAATACCGCAAGGCGCTGAACTATGACGGGGAAATTGAGCAAATGGAGCGCTACGCTTTTTATGAACGGTCCAAAAAGGCCTATGCCGTCGTCATTACCGGGGAAACGGCCAAATACGGCAACATCATCCTGAAAAAAGGCGTTACCCCTCTTTCCTGACCATTGGCCGCCAGACAAACCTTCCATGCAGTACGATTTTGACGAAGTAATTGAGCGCCGCGGCACCGGAGCCCTGAAATATGAAGCGCTGCTTCCCCGCTGGGGCCGGGACGACCTGATTCCCCTGTGGGTGGCAGACATGGACTTCAGGACGCCCCCCTTCATCATGGAAGCTATCCGACGCCGCTGCGAGCACGAAATCCTGGGATATACCGTCAAGCCCCGCGCTTTCTTTGAAGCCATCAGGGACTGGGTGGACCGACGCCACGGGTGGAAGGTGAACGCCTCGGAAATAGGCTTCGCTCCGGGCATTGTTCCCGGCATTTCCAGCGCCATCCAATGCTTTACGGAACCGGGGGACAAAATCATGATCCAGCCTCCGGTGTACCACCCCTTTGCCATGATCATCCGGGAAAACGGCCGGGAAATCGTCAACAATCCCCTCATTCTGGAAAACGGCCGCTACCGCATGGACTTCAACCACATGCAGGAAGCCGTGCATGGCTGCCGCATGTTCATCCTGTGCAATCCCCACAACCCCGGAGGCCGCGTATGGAGTCCGGAGGAATTGCGCCGCGTGGCTGAAATCTGTACGGCAAACGGCACGCTGGTCGTTTCTGATGAAATCCATGCGGATCTGACCCTTCCCGGCCGCAGGCACACCGTATTCGCCACCGTTTCCGAACAGGCCCGCATGAACTCCGTCACCTACATGGCGCCCAGCAAGACCTTCAACGTGCCCGGCCTGGGCAGTTCCTACGTGATTTGCCAGAATCCGGACCTGTTCGTGAAATACCAGGACTTTGTCAGCGGCAGGGAGCTTGCGGAAGGGCACGTTTTCGCGTACGACGGGCTCATCAGCGCCTATTCAGGCCCGGAAGGGGAGGAATGGCTGGCCCAGGCGCTGAACTACATTCAGGAAAACATCCGCTTCATTGACGCGGAACTGCGCCGCCGCATGCCCAAAATCAAGGTCATCATGCCGGATGCCTCCTACCTGGTCTTTCTGGACTGCCGGGAACTGAACCTTTCCCAGAAGGAACTGGTGGAGTTTTTTGTGGACGGCGCGCGCCTGGCTCTCAACGACGGTTCCATCTTCGGCAAGGAAGGGGAAGGCTTCATGCGCCTGAATGCGGGATGTCCCCGCTCGATTCTGGAACGGGCGCTCAGCCAGCTGGAGGAAGCCTATGAAAACCGCGGCTTCCGGCAACAACAATCACAAAATTAAAGACACGCTTCACGCTCCCCGGCAATGGAGTTCATTTCCGGAACCATGCATTGGGGGAATTTTCCAGGGGACATCCGGCCCCGCCGTATTTTCTCCTGTTGAGCCCCTTGCGGAGAAGGCTGCGGCGCGGTGGAAAGGGAATATCCGCACACCCCCTTCCGCCGTTTCGCCCGCGGCCCCCCTTACTTTCCCATCCCATGCTGAAAAACACGCCCGGGATGCCGCCATGACTTTGCTTGCAAAACGGCAGGAAAGGAGTATCGTCCCCCGCATGTACTATATCACCACGGCCATTGACTACACCAACGGACCGCCCCACATCGGGCACGCTTATGAAAAAGTCCTGGCGGACGTTCTCGCGCGCTGGCACCGGATGAAGGGGGAGGAAGTCTATTTCCTGACCGGGGTGGACCAGCATGGGCAGAAAGTGCAGCAGACGGCTGAAAAGCTGGGCATTACGCCGCAGGAGCATGTCAACAATATCACGGGGCAATTCCTGGCGCTGTGGGACCGCCTGGGAATCAGCAATGACGGATGGGCCTCCACGACGGATCCGCGCCACAAGGCCTGCGTGCAGAAAATCCTGACGGACCTGAAGGATAAGGGCCAGCTTTACAAAAAATCCTACAAGGGATTCTACTCCGTGCGCCAGGAACAGTTCCTGACGGACAAGGAACGGGACGCGGAAGGCAACTTCGGCCCGGAATGGGGGGAAGTGGTGGAACTGGAGGAAGAAAACTGGTATTTCCGCCTGACCGACCATGTGGAATGGATGAAGCAGTTCGTGGAAAAGAGCAGTGATTTTGTCCTTCCGTCCTTCCGCAAGGCGGAAGTGCTCAACGCCATTGACTTTGACTCGGACCTCTGCATTTCCCGCCCCAAGAGCCGCCTTTCCTGGGGAATCGAGTTCCCGTTCGACCCCGAATTCGTCACCTACGTCTGGTTTGACGCCCTGATCAACTACATTTCCTTCGCCGGCTACCTGGCGGAGCCGGACAGCGGCCTGCCGGATTTTGCCAAGCTCTGGCCCGCGGACTGCGAAGTCATCGGCAAAGACATCCTGGTGCCCGCCCACGGCGTGTACTGGCCCGCCATGCTGCATGCCATGGGCTTCTCCGACGAGGAAATGCCCACCCTGCTCGTGCACGGCTGGTGGAACATCAACGGGGAAAAAATGTCCAAGTCCATCGGCAACGTGGTGGACCCCAACCTGTTGGCGGAACAGTTCGGCCCGGAACCCGTGCGCTATTACCTGGTGCGGGACATCACCACCGGGAAGGACGCCAACTTTGATGCGGACCGCCTGGTCATGCTGTACAATACGGAGCTGGCCAACGACCTCGGCAACCTGTGCAACCGCTCCATCAATATGACGCGCCGCTATTGCGATTCCGTTATCTCCGGCGCGGAGGCATATGATGACGAAGCCTCCAGGGCCCTGCGCGCCACCATGGACCAAGCCGTCACCCTGTTTTCCAAATACATGGACGACAACATGGTCTCCGATGCCCTGGCGGCCCTGAACGCCCAGGTTTCCGCCTGCAACGCGTACATTGAGCAGCAGCAGCCCTGGCAGCTGGCCAAGGATGAAGCCTCCGCCCCGCGCCTCCGCTGCGTGCTGCGCCATTTGCTGGAATGCTGCGCCCAGACGGGCTATCTCATCGGCTGCGTCCTCCCTGACGCCTCCGCCCGCATTCTGGACCAGCTCAACGCCGGGGACCTGTTCCGGAGCCTTACGCCGGCCGCGCTGGAGTGGGGAATCCTCCCCGCAGGGCACCGCATCAATGAGCCCGCCCCCGTCTTTCCCCGCATTCTTTCGGATGAGGAAAAGGCCAAACTGGCTGAAAAAGCGGCCAGGGCGGCAAAAAAACAAGGCTGATTCCCGTGAACTCCCCCGCATCCTTCGTCAAATCCCTGCTGGCCCAATGCTGCCTGGGCGGCATTTGCGAGTGGGTGGTCTGCCCCGGCGCGCGCAACGTGGCGCTGCTCCAGGTGCTGGCTGCCGCGGAGGATCTGGTGAAATGGACTCACTTTGACGAACGGTCCGCCGCCTTCTTTGCGCTGGGCCGCATTCAGGATATGGGGCTGCCCGTGGCCGTGGTCACCACCTCCGGAACGGCGGCGGCGGAACTGCTCCCCGCCGTGGTGGAGGCCTACTACCAGCGCCGTCCCCTGCTCCTGCTCACGGCAGACCGTCCGGCGGCCTGCCGGGGTTCCGCCGCTCCCCAGGCCATCGAACAAGTTGACCTGTTCGGCATTTACGCACCCACGATTGACCTGGAAACGCCGGAAAGCCTGCCGGAAGACATTCTGCAAGACTGGGATTACGCCTCCCCCCTCCACATCAACGTGTGCCTGCCGGACCCGGACCCTGCCTGGAACCCCGGCATCTGCGACCTTTACCCGGCGGAGCCTCCGGAGGAAAACGGATTCCGGGGTTCCCTGGCGGAGCTGGCCCGGGCCCTGCGCTTCAAATCGCGCGACGGGCTGGTAGTCATGATCGGCGGCCTGGACCCCACGGAACAGGCCCCGGCCCGGTGGCTGGCCAACGAACTGAAAGCCCCCGTGGTGGCGGACGCCACCTCCGGGCTCCGGGAAGAGCTGGCCCATCTGGCCCTGACGGACGCGGACGCCCTGCTGAGGGAACATCCGCCCGCCGTCCTGCTTAGATTAGGGGACGTGCCCGTGGCCCGCTTCTGGCGCGACCTGGAGGACATTCCGGCCACGGAAGTCTTCTCCGTCACCCGCACCGGCTTCTCCGGGCTGGCCCGCCCCTCCACCGTCGTCACCGGAAATCTGGAGGCTATTCTGCATGCGCTGGGGGATATAGATACCGTGGGCGACGTGAACGGACTGCGCTCCATGAACAAACGCAGAAAAGCCCTGATGGAGGAACTGCTCATCACCTGCCCGGAAAGCGAACAGGCCATGGTGCGCTCCTTCTCCTGCTTTGCCGCGGACGGAGACTGCATTTACCTGGGCAACTCCATGCCCGTGCGGTACTGGAACAGCTTCGCCCAGACAGCCATCCCCACGGAAAACGTCCGCGCCAACCGGGGAGCCAACGGAATTGACGGGCAAATCTCCGGTTTTCTGGGGGTCTCCGCCCGCTGCTCCCGTTCCTGGGCCCTCGTGGGCGACCTGACCGCCATGTATGATTCCAATGCCCTGGCGCTCCTTCCCCAACTGGACAGGGGCACCCGCGTCCTCGGCGTCATCAATAACGGGGGCGGCGGCATCTTCCGCGCCCTGCCCGGGGCGGACGGACACTCCGAAGCCATGAGGAAACTGCTGGTGCAACCCCACGCCCATTCCTTCAAGGCCATTGCGGAACAATGGGGAATGCGCTACCTGGCGATCCGCACGGCGGAGGACTTCGACCAGCTTGATTCCCTGGAGGAAAACAGCCAGACGCTTGTAGAACTTATCCCGGACAGGGAACAGACGGAACAGATGCGCCTCCGGCTGGCTAACGCCTAAATGAAGACAAGCCTTTACCAAAGACCGGAGCGAAGACGATCCTCCGCCCGGCCATATCTTGCGGTTCTCTCCACATGGCTTGAAAATACCAGATAAAAATAACATTTCCTCCATCTGACCATAGGGGAATTTCTTTCTTGCCTGACGAAGAGAAGAAAACAGCCTCACTATGGTGGTATTCACCAAGCCGCATTCAACAGGGAAACGCCGGGCAACAGCATGTCCGTCTTAATTCATACGGAAGGAAGCGTCGCCCGCAATCCCTCTTTCCGCCTCCAGAATGCTCTGATGCAGTATCCCCGCCAAACAAACACTTCCCTGTACGGGCATGCAAAAACCGGGCGGAACATCAGTCCACCCGGTTTTTGCAACCGCCCGGCGCGAACGCCGGAGGCATGGGTTTTCCGGCTTCCCGCCGGGATCCCCGTTAAAGGTAGCTGCGCACCACGCCGGCGACGCGTTCACGTGCCGCGGCAATGCGCTTGCGCAATTCCAGCGTATAGGCCTCCATATCCCGGATGGGGGACTGGGCCACGCCGGAAATCATGGCCGCCTGGGCTACCGCCGGGCATTCCCATTCAATGATGCGGGGATCAATGGGCTTGGGAATCACGTAATCGATGCCGAAGCTGAGCGGGGCTCCCCCGTAAAGGTCAATCACCTCCTGAGGAACGGGTTCCTTCGCCAGATCAGCCAGGGAGCGGGCGGCGGCGATCTTCATCTGTTCATTGATGACAGAAGCGCGCACATCCAGGGCGGCACGGAAAATAAAGGGGAAGCAGGAAACATTGTTCACCTGGTTGGGCCAGTCGGAACGTCCGGATCCCATGATGCAGTCAGGCCGCGCTTTTTTGGCATCCTGGTAAGTGATTTCCGGGTCCGGATTCGCACAGGCGAAAATGATGGGGGAAGGAGCCATAAGCTTGACCATGTCCTGCGTGAGCAATCCCTTGGTGGAAAGCCCCAGGAACACGTCCGCTCCGGTGAGGGCCTCCTCCAGGGAACAATCTTCCGACTGGGAGAACTGGGCTTTCGTGGCGTGCAGGTCAATGCGCCCGGTATGAATCAGCCCCTTGGAGTCAAACATATAGATATGTTCGCGGCGCACTCCCAGCGTCATGTAGAACTTGGCGCAAGAAATGCCGGCGGCCCCGGCCCCGACGACGACGACCTTCATATCCTCCAGCTTGCGGCCCGTCAACTCGGCTGCGTTCAAAAGGGCGGCGCCGGAGATCACCGCCGTTCCATGCTGGTCGTCATGGAACACGGGAATATTCATCTCCTGACGGAGGCGTTCCTCCACCATGAAGCATTCCGGAGCCTTGATGTCCTCCAGATTGATGGCGCCGAAGGTGGGCTCCATGGTCTTGATCGTTTCAATCAGCTTTTCCGGCTCCTTCACGTTCAGCTCAATGTCAAAAACATCAATGTCCGCGAATACCTTGAACAAAACGCCCTTGCCTTCCATCACCGGCTTGGCCGCATCCGGGCCGATATTGCCCAGCCCCAGAACGGCGGTGCCGTTGGTGATCACGCCCACCAGATTGGAACGCCCGGTATACAGGGCGCTCTGGGAAGGATCTTCTTGAATGCGGAGACAGGGTTCGGCTACGCCCGGGGAATAGGCAAGCGTCAAATCCCGTTGTGAAAAGCAGGGCTTGCAGGGAAGCGTTTCCACCTTGCCGGGGCGGGGCTGGGAATGATACTGCAAGGCGTCTAATCTAATATCGGAACTCATGATTGTAATGGAAAAACAAAAAAGCGAGCCTTGCTTGCACCACATAATCGCCATGCATTCAAGCAAATAATCAATTAATCGCGTCACACGCTCCGGCCCCAGAAAACCTCTTTTTACATTGATAGAAGCCTCCGGATATGCTAACAGGCAGTCGGATAATCACCTGTCATGTGACCATGGAACATACGCCTCCCCTCCCTTCCGGATTTAATATCAACGGTTATCTTATCCAATCCCTGAAGCAGACGGATTCCCTCTGCCATGTGTATTACGCTTCGGACGCCGACCATGTTCAATACCTGCTCCGCGAATTCTGTCCCCAGGGGCTCGCTGTGCGCGACCCGGAAAGCGGGAAACTGCGTTATCCGGAAAACACGGATATTGAACGGGAAGTTCTTCCGCTGAAGAATGATTTCGAAGCGCAGTTCCGCACGGGCTCCCTGGGGGAAATCCCCGCTCTGGGCACCCTGTACCTGGCTTATGCCATTCCCGGCGGCCATGCCGCCGCGCAGCCGGCTCCCGGCACGGCCGCCCCTGCGGCATCCCGCCTCCAGCGCGATCAGCGGACCCTGGCCGCTCCCGGAACCGCCGGGGCGGCGCCCGTTCATGCGGGCTCCCTTCCCCAGCCGCGGAAAAAGAAGAACTCCGCCGGCATATGGATTCTCACCCTGCTCCTGCTGGGAGGCGCATGCGGAACCTATTATTTCACCCGGAACCCCGCGGAAAAACCCGTCTCTGCTCAGGAGCCGGACGTTCCCCACTCCAACAGGGAAAAGAAGGAAGCCGCCAAACCGGAAAAGAAAGCCGCCCCGCCCGCCGTAAGTGGGGAAGCCTCCCCCGAACAGGAAAACGCCGCGGGCCTCTCCCCGTCCGGACCGGCGGAGCAGCCGGAAAAAACGCCGCCGGCCACTTCCTCCGGGGAACGGAATGAAGACGCCCCGGGCGCTTTGGAGGAAAAATCCGCAGCCGCCCCGGCACAGCCTGACAAAAACTCCTTCGCCCCGACAGACGACGCTGCGAACGGAAAACAGCCGGAACCGCAACAGCCCGCCAACCGGAAGGAATCACAGGAGGGACAGACTGCCGCCAAACCTGCGCCCGTAGTGCGTCCGCGCGGGAAAGCCGCCAGGCAAACAACCAATATGGGGGATGTGAACGCCTATGTGAAAAAATTCGCCAAGCCCATGCCGCTGAACCAGTGGAGAAAACAATACGCCGAGCTGTACACGAGCTGGTTCGGCAATTCCGAGGAAGTAGCCAAAGGCTGGATTACCACCTTCGGCCCTCTGGGCTTCCGCGCCCGCGGCCTGGACGCCTCCTGGCCGGACACGAACTTCCGCGGCTTCTTCCCCAAAACCATGCTGGACCCCAACGGGGAACCCGTGGCGAACCTTTACACGGTCACCCAGGTGATTGAGGGTTCCCCTGCCGAAAAATATGTCAAGGAAGGTGACCTGATCCTGGGCATTGACGGACACCTCTTCAAAACGTCGCAAAGCCTGGACGTGCTTTACGGCCCTTATCAGCACCAGAACCGGCGCGGCCTGGACATGCACGCGGGCCTTCTGGTGGACAAGGCGGAAGGCGCCGGAAAAATCACCCTGAACCTTATTCCCGCGGAAAGCGTGGAAAAAATCCAGGGCATCCAGCCTCTCTGGAAGGAAGCCTTCCGGGAGGAACGGGCTAAAAAGCCCGTTTCCCTTTCCATTCCGGTAAAGGGCGGCCAGCAGGTGCGCCTGCGTGTGGATGACGGCGGCAACGGAATCGGCAGTGACGGCTTCGAATGGTCGGACCTGAGGCTGGAAGGCCCCGGCGGAACCGTTCCGCTGACCAAGGCCCAGCAATACACCGTGGGTTACGGAGAAGCCAGGTACGACGCCAAAAGCAAGGTATGGCAGGCGCACGCCGTCTCTTCCCTGGTCTTTGATATCCCCAAGGGTGACTGGAATCTTAAAGGAACGGGAACCCCCAGGTGGTCCGCCTCCGTGGGCGTGACCGTACAGGTGGGCGGCTCCGCTGCCCTGCCGGACGCAGTGAAAAAATACGTGAAAAACGTCACCTTCAAAATCCCCCAGCTGGGTTCTTATGCCCTCGGCTTCCCCAAAAATTGCGCCAAGAGCAAGGCGGTCGTCCATATGATGAGCGAATGGCTGGCGGCCCAGCAGCGCGAGGACGGCTCCTGGGAACGCCCGGGCGGCTACTGCGGCAACCATTATGATACAGGCTGGGCCGGCCTGGCCCTGATGGCCACGGGCAACCCGAAGTATGACCCCGTCATTAAAAAAGCGGCTCAGTACATCGCCTTCTCCGGCTCCCAGTGCTGGTGGGCCGTCCCCCAGGCCTCCGCGGGCATTTTCCTGTGCGAATACTGGCTGCGCTACCGGGACAACTCCGTGCTTCCGGCCATCCGCAACGGCGTGCAGCGCATGAAAAATGAAGTCCTTTACGGGGACTTCGTCACCGGCCACGGCATTCACCCGGGCTACCGGGGAACAGGCGTCAGCATCGGCGGCTCCCACATGTGCCTGTTCCTGGCGCTGGCCAGCAAAACGCCGGCGCGCACGGAAGACGGCGTACTGGACAAAATGATGGATCATGCCCAGTCCATCTGCCCCACCGGCATGGGACCCTATGGCCGCATGACGGAAACCTTCACCTTTGAACCCGACCGTGAATGCGGGGGGACCTACTCCGGACGCCACGGCCCGTACTACATCGCCTCCCTCATCTGCGGCGGACCGGAGCTGTACACGAAAAACAGCCGCATCATGTATGGGGAAGGCCCCATCGGCGGCTGTGACCAGGGCCACTCATCCGAGACGCTCTCCATCATGTGGGCCCTCCCCGCCTACTGGCGAACCAATCCGGAAGCATATTACAAAAACATGGAGGCTTTCCGGTGGAAACTGACGCTGCTGCGCCCCTTTGACGGCGGCATGATGCAGAACCCCAACCGCCTGGAACTGATGACGGCGGACTCCGTCATCGGCACCTACATCCGCACCAGCATCTGGATCACGGCCCTCTGCGCGGAACGCCAGAACCTGGCAATTACGGGCAAGCCTGAATTCCAGGCCAAAACGTTCCGGAAGGTTCCCCCCATCATTGACACGGAATCCCGCTTCCTGAACACCTACGTGCGCAACTGGTCCATGGTAAACGCTGCGCTTGGAACCAAGGCCCCCGCCTCCCTGAAATCCGCCATCCGGGAATTGAAAAATATTCCGGTGGAACAGGGTTGCCGCTTTAAGCTTATCAATGTCGTCAACAACCGCGCCCTCCCCATCGCCAAGGCCATCATGGAGATTCCCGGGGTGGACCAGCTCACCAGGGCCACTTGCGCGGAAATGATTCTGGGCATGGATGTGCGCATTTTCTTTGAACCCAAGCGCAACGACGGCAACCCCCAGCCCGGGGAATATTCTCTGAACGTGGACATCCAGCAGCCACTGGGCGGCCGCGCCCTGGGGCTCCACCGCGACAAGGAGCAGGAAGGGAAAGCCAACTCCGCCTACAAATATGATTTTGCCGGCACGGTGCAATTCAGCGACACGACCACCTTCTCCCCCATGGAAACCATTTCCTGGACGCCCAATTCCAAATTCGGCGGCCAATGGAACGTCTACTCCTACAAGAAGGAACTCAGCGGCCCCACCCAGCCGGGCGTGCAAAAAATGAACGCCAAAATCAAATGGCGCGTCAATGACCTGGAGGTGGAATACGACCGCCCCATCGCCGTGGGCGGCTTTGAAGTGGGATGTGCAGAAAAGGCCCTCTCAGTCACCAACTGCAACCATCTGTGGGTGCCGGGCATCCTGATCCGGGATCACGGCAACTGGGGCTGCTCCTTCCATCTGCCGGACGGGACCTACATTTCCGCGGCCTCCCAGGGCAACCAGATAGAGGTGTACGACAAAACGGATAAAAAGAAGGAAAAAACCTGGGTTTCCCCGAATGACTCCTGCCTGACTCAGGGTTCCCGCTGCCTGTTCCACGTTTCCACGGACTGGCACGGCCTGGAATGCCGCGTGCATGAACTGAAACTGCTGGGAAGTTCCACGGAGGAAGTGGAGGACTACAAGCTGAAAGCCTCCACAGGAGGCCGTGTGGACACGGCCAAACTGACGGACCGGGACGCCACCACGATTGAGGAGCTGGACGCTTCCCCCACGGAAGACGAGCCCCTGGTGCTGGAACTCACCCTGAAATCCCCTGCCGCCCTGCGCGCCGTGGACATCAAGATTGAAAAGGGCCACAACCGCCTCATCATTGAGGCCTACAAGGGCGGCAAGTGGATCCCCATCCACTGGGGCTCCCTGGGAGCCTCCACCGCCGGCGTCAGCGATGCGCAGAAAGCCATGTACGCCAATGAACCGGAAGTGCTGCGCATGCTTCAGCTTCCGGGCAACGGATTCATCAAATGCATGCGGACGTTTGACCCCGTCACCACCAACAGGCTGCGCGTCAAGCTCTTCCAGAAGGGCGGAAAAGTCCGCCTTGCGGAACTGCACGTGTACAAGGCGAACGCCGCCAAAAATATGGCTCTCCGCTCTTAAGCTGCGGCCGCCCGCAGCTGGAAATGACAAAAAGCCTTTGTGATAAGAGAATCCCGGCAGGGGCGCCAATCGCCGCGCCCCTGCCGGGAAAACAGAGCAATCCCTTTTAGGGACGGAGGGAATTTCCTTCTCCATGCCGAGGCCGCCTGCCAATTTTTTGTCTATTGACACTCAGCGGCGCCCGCCCTATATTTTCTCATGATGTTCATCAGAACGGCACTCCTTTTTCCTCTTCTCTTTCTCTCACTTTCAGCATCTTCCGTCATGGCGGCGACTCCCTGGGCATCCGACAGGAACTGGGAACTCGTTTTTGAAGACGACTTTGACGGCTCATCTCTGAACGAACATAACTGGAGCCGCATTGATTACGTAGGCTATAACGCCCCGGACTGGCGCAAGTACCAATCCCGGGACGAAAGCCTTGTGGAATTCCGGGAAAAGGACGGCAACTCCGCCATGACCTTGTGGGGAAAATACGGGGACTACACTACTCAAACCAACCAGACCGCACCGGCCAAAACATACGCCTGCGGAGGGGTATATTCCCTGAAAACCTTCTCCTTCCAATATGGCTACGTAGAAGTCCGCGCCAGATTCGATTGCGTGCAGGGCGTCTGGCCGGCCATCTGGATGATGCCCAAATCCGACAGCATCGGCTGGCCTGTCGGAGGGGAAATTGACATCATGGAACACCTGAATTACGAAGGCCGTGTTTACCAGACAATCCACTGGTCGCAAAACGGCGTTCCCAATCAGGATAAATCCCAGGGGGTCACCCCCGGTTGGAACGATGGTGCTGAAAAAGCAAACTGGCATACCTACGGGATGGAATGGACGGAAGAAGGCATCACCTTTTATGTGGATGGAAAAGCAACCGGTTCATTCAAAAAGCCCAATAACGCAAACTGGCCCTTTGACAAGGACGGAAACGAATTCTACCTGATCATCGACCAGCAGATTGGAGGCAACTGGGTGGAAAATGCAGGAGTTAATAAGGGAATCGACCAGAATACGCTGGCCAATTCCGGAGCCGCATTCGACATCGATTATGTCAAAGTCTATTCCTCAAGCATCTACAACCACCTCGTTCCGGAACCCGCCGCGGCTTCCCTGGGCCTGTTTGGAGCAGCCTTGCTGGCGGCTCGCCGCAAAAGAAGCTGATCAGCCAGCACTCTTTTTATTCCCCCTGCCGCGGAAATAAATCTTCCGGGACATTCCCGGCATATTCTCAGGCAAAAACCGTCATTGGCACCTGCCTCAATATTTCTGGACTGGGGATGAAGGCAGCTTTTCTCCTCCGTCCTCTTCCAGGCGGCACAGAGCCTCCGCACGGCGGAGGCAGGAATCCCACAGGGAAGCCTTTTCCGGAAACGGGAAACACAGGGAGTCGCTCAGCTTTTCCACCCGTTTGAAAGAATCCTCCCGGTCATAGGCGTTCAAACCTTCCAGACGTGAAGCCAGCCCATCCAGCCAGGGAAGAGGGTCATGGCAAATCAGGGGAAGATCGCATCCGGCCCGCAGGGACAGGAAAGCGGCGTCATCCGGTGAATACTGCGCCGTAATCGCCCCCATGCACAAATCATCCGTAAACACCACGCCCCGGAAACCGAGGCGGTCGCGCAGAAGCCCCCTGATCACCCGTTCGGACAAGGTGGCGGGATAATCGGGATCAATCTGAGGCAGCATGATATGGGCGGACATGATGGAGGACAATGCCGGGCACAGAGCCAGAAAAGGCAGCAAATCCGTCTTGAACAGCTCCCGTTCATCCAGGTCAACCACGGGAAGGCTGAAATGGGGATCCGCCAGGGCACGGCCCATGCCGGGAAAATGTTTGCCGCAGCTCTGCACGCCGCCCCGGCGCAGGTTGGAGGCATAAACGCCGCCGCGTGAAATGACGTCCTGGGCATTATCTCCCCAGCAGCGGCCGGGAAGCGCGTTGGCCGCGGACGGATCATGGCAGATATCCAGCACCGGGGCAAAATTCAGGTTCACCCCCAGGTAGCGGAGAGCCAGAGCCGTCACCGCGCCCAGTTCCACTACGCCGCCAACCGAACCGAGCCGGGCCAGCGAAGCCGGGGAGGGCAAATTCAGGCCCAGGGAAGCAGTGCGCACCACACGGCCCCCCTCCTGGTCCACGGCAATGACAGGATGGTGGAGGCAAAGTTTCCGCAGCGACTCCGTCAGCCCGCGCACCTGCTCCACGGAATCAATATTCCTGGAAAACAGAATGAAACCCGCCGGCTGCCAACGCCGGATGGCAGCCTCTTCCTCCGCGCCCACTTCATGGCCGCTTATGCCGATCAGGGCCGGGAGCATGAACGGAAAAGGATTAACGGCCCAACAGGGAAGTCCTGGTGTACAGCGGGTAAACGGGAATGCCGCGTTCCTCAATCGCCTGGCGGCCGCCTTCCTCGCGGTCCAGCAGCACCAGGGCGGCGGCAACCCTGCCCCCTTCCGCCTCAATGGCGTCAATAGCCTTCAGCGTGGAGCCTCCTGTCGTGATGACGTCATCCACCACAACCACGGTATCCCCGGCCTGGAAATTGCCTTCAATGCGGCGGCCGCGTCCATGGTCCTTCGGCTCCTTGCGCACGGTGAACACCTGAAGCTTCTTTTCCGCTCCTTCCAGAGCGCTGGTCATGCCGACGGCCAGGGAAATAGGGTCCGCCCCCATGGTCATGCCGCCGATGGCCGCCACCTCCGGGAAACGGGGCAAAATATCCTCTTTCACCAGCTTCCAGCCCAGAGCGCCCACCAGGGTGGCTCCTACGGGGTCCAGGGCTGTCATGCGGCAATCCACATACAAGTCGGACACCTTGCCGGAAGCCAGTGTAAAAGTTCCCGTGCGCACGGATTTTTCCAAAAGAATGCTTTTAAGAAGATCGTATTGTTCGCTCATGAAAATAGGGATGAATGAAATGGTTCGCCGTGTATAACAGATACCCCCGGAATAAGCAACGGATAACAGCATGCAAATCTTGACAAAAAGGAGGACAGGCCCCATAACCTGCCTGTCATTTTCCCGTTCCCATGAAATCCGGCATACTGGCGTTAGTTTCTATCAGTTCCGCTCTTGTTTCCTGCACATCGTACGAGAGGCCCCCGCTGTTTGACCAAATCACCGGAAAAATTCAGGGAATGTCCGGACGGGACGATTATCTGTCCGGAGTGGGCGCCACCTCAGGCGTCAACACGGACCTGCCTCCGGAAGCCCGTCTGGGCCAGGGATATTGGGACCTGCCGGCGGGCACCCAGGGGGAAAAGCACATCATCATTGACCTCAAGCAGCAGAAAGTCTTCTACTACGTGGGAACCACGCTCGTGGGCGTTTCCCCCATGTCTTCCGGCAAGGAAGGTTACGGCACTCCCAGGGGAACATACAAAATCATCCAGAAAGACGCCAACTACAAATCCGGCACATACGGCGTTCTGCGCAGCAAATCCACCGGAGCCGTCGTCAACGGGGATTACAACGCCAGGGCTGGCGGAGCGCCGGCAGGAACCTACTTCGACCCCGCCCCCATGCCCTACTGGATGCGGATTACGGGAGGCTACGGCATGCATGTGGGTTTTGTCACCGGATATCCGGTCAGCCACGGCTGCGTGCGCCTGCCGGAGGACATGGCCAAGACATTCTTTGAACACACTCCCATCGGCACCAAGGTCACCATCCGTTAGCCGTTTCCTGCGCGGCATCGCGCCGCAGAAATGCCACACTTTCCGGAAACCGGCGTGTTTCGTATTCCCGCCGTCCGGAAGCGTTCCGTGCTGATAACTGCTCCCGTTTCATGGCGCAGCTTCCTCACTCCGGCATTGACAAACGGCTCCGAACCTTTTTGAATATACGGGATCTTTGACCTCTTGATTAGTCATGACAATCCCTCTTCCCCCTGCCCTGCCGCCCCATTTCAACATAGGCGGCTATAAAATCACGGCGCTTGTAGAAAGCGGTCCGGACTATCATCTGTACCAGGCTCTTTCCCCGGAAGGCCATGCCGTCCTGATACGCGAATTCTGCCCCGGGGGCCTCGTTACGCGTGACCTGGCCAGCGGAGAACTGGCTGTCTTTCCGGAAAATGAATCCCAATTCGCCCAGGCCCGGGAAGCTTTTGAAACCCAATACGCAGCAAATGCAGAAAGCAAGCTGAGGGGATTCGGCACCGTGCTCTTCCTTTACCCGCTTTCTCCGGCGCAGCCCCAGCCGGCTGTAGCGCATGCCCAGGCTCTCCGCCCCGCAAAAAAACCGCAGCAACCGCAACTGCGGAAACCCGTAGTCGGCGCCACCATCCCCGGAACGCCGCTGCCGCGGGTAAAGCACTCCGGAGGGTTCCCGGTCATCACGGTCATTGTGACCGGGATGCTCGCCCTCTTCGGATTTCTGGGCTACCAGATACTCAAGGATAAAGAAGAACCCGTCGCTAAAGCCGTTACCGTGCCCGTACCGGCTCCGCCCAAGCCCAAATCCAAGCCCGCTCCGCCAAAACCGGAACCCGTGGTGGTCGCTCCCGAACCGGAACCCGTGGTGGTCGCTCCCGAACCGGAACCGGAGCCTGAACCGGAACCGCCTGCTCCCGACCTTTCCCCCTCCCCGGAAGTCATTGCCATGGAAAAGGCTTTACGGGAGGAAGCTATCGCGTCCAAGGGGAAATTTTCTGAAAAACTGCTGAACAAATATCCCTATTACGCGGAAGCCTACGTACGGGATTACGTAAAAAAACGCGGAGGCAGTTTTTCTCCGGATTTTGAAAAATGGCTGAAAAACACGAAAAACAATCGTGAGGTCTTCGCCATGTTTTTCCCGCCGGACCCCAGCGTCGCCACCAATGTGGCTTTCATGATTGATGAACTGGGGCTGGAAACGACGGAAAAATATGACCAGCTCGTTCTGGCGTTCGCAGTAGGACGCCGCGAATTCGGCATGGGGGCCTTCGACCTTACCCAGCAGGGCCGCTACATTGATGCCCAGGGCAAGCTGAATGACCTGAGATCCTCCGGAGTCATGCCTCCGCCAGCGGACCTGTATTGCGCCGGAAAACCGCCCGTCAACTGGTATGGGAACGCCCCCCGCACCGTGGATGAGGAATGCTACAAAAAGGTGGAAGCCTATCTGGACCGCAAAAAAATCACCCCAAAGCAGGCCTGGCTCAGGAAATACCCCACCGTCTCGGAAATCGGGGACTCCGCCATTACGGAAGACAACCTGGCCGGCTTTCTGCACGAATACATGTACCGCCACGGCCAGCTGAGGCGCAAAAGGGACCCCTTCCCCACTCCGGTGGAATTCTTTTCCTACCTTGTGGATAAATATGAACATTGCGGTGATTTGCGCGACGTGGACCGCAAGCGTGTGGAATGGACCGGCGTTTCCCTGGAAGGAACGCCCTGGCCGGCCATGATGGCCCTTTCGGAAACGCGACCTCTGCGTGAGTGCGACAGCGTGTGGGAACGCTACATGGGCCAGCGGGGCCCGACCCGCCTGTGGCTGTACGGCCCCTACCGGGCGGATGACGACAAGGAACCGCCCATCCTGTTCAGCTTTGACCCGGATCCGGAATGGTCCAGGGAATCCAACGAACGCAAGCTTCATGAAGGCGGTGTGTGCGGCACCATGTCCCTTATCTCCCGCAATTCCCAGATTGCGCGCGGCATTCCCGCCGCCCCCGCCGGGCAGCCCGGCCACGGTAATCTGATGACCACCCATTTCAACGGTAACGGCTGCTGGCTGAGCGTGGGGCAAAGCGTGGACACCCTGAAAGCCACCACGGGATTCTGGTACTTCCGGGATTCCAACGCACCGCGCACCGGCAATGCGGAATACCAGTCCGGACTGGCCCTGTCCATGAACATCGACTATGAAAAGTTCATCGACAGCCGCTTCGCCATGAACATTTACAAACTGGCGGCCATCGGCTCCACCACGGAAGAGACGGCCGCCCCTTCCGTCACGCTCCCCAAGGAATTCACGCAGACCGCCATGAGGACCGTGCTCAAAGCCAACCCGTTTTATACGGAAGCCTGGTACACGCTCTTCAAGCAGGAACCTCAGGACCTCATGGGAGCCACCAAGATGGTGGATGAAGTAAGGGAGGCCCTGCCGGACGGCATGGGCATCAGAAAACTCTGGAAAACGCGCAAATACGTTCCCTCTGTAGGCCGTGGCGACAAGAACGGCAAGGAAATGCTTGCCAGCCACGCCAAGGAATACGTCAATGTGCTCTGCTCCGTAATTCTGGAAAATGCCTTGAAACAGGAATATGACTATAAGACCTTCCAGTGGGCCGAACTCATGTCCTGGCTCAAGTCTGAATCCAAGCGCAACTCCTACCCGGAGCCTCAGGCCGCGTATCAGATAGCGTATGCCAAGGCCCAAGGCGCAGACAGGCTCAAAAGAACCGTAGACAGGGGATTCAAGAAAGCCCTCAACTTCTACCGGGACGACAACAACGCTCTGAAGGAGCCTAAGGATGTGGATCAGGAGGAAATGTCCTTTTCTCTGGACGCCCTGTGCCAGGCCCTGCCCAAGGAAGAACTGGTCCCCTGGATGAAAAACATGCTGGACACCTGTCCGGACGGGTTCAAATACAAGCCCAAAAACAAGAAGGAAACGAAAATCCACCCATTCTACAGCGCCCTGACGAAAAACTACATGTCTCTGGCTGACGATTCGGAGAAATCCCGCGTCAAGTCGGAAATGAAAGAGGCTTCCGACAGAATTCTGGAGCTTTCCCAGGACAAGAAAGGCGATGGGAATGGGTCCTCCGGACGCCGCCGGAGACGCTGATCCCCCGCTTCCGTGCACCTCTACGTCCACATTCCCTTTTGCCACCGTATTTGCCCGTACTGCGCTTTCTTCAAGCACACGCCGGCCTCCACGGACATGAAATCATTCATCCGAGCTCTGGGCAGGGAGGCGGAATCCCGCGCAACCGCTCTGGCCACGAACCGCGGAGGGGAAACGGCCACGCTTTACTTTGGCGGGGGAACGCCCTCCATGCTCTCGGACACGCATCTGGGGCGTCTCATGGAAACCCTGGACCGTCTCGTGCCCGTGGACAAACTGGACGAATTCTCCTTTGAGGCCAACCCCGCCACCTTTACGGAAAAAAAAGTGCGCTTCTGGCGCAGCCTGGGCATGACACGCGTCTCCCTGGGTGTGCAATCCCTGGATTCCGGCATCCTGCATCTGCTGGGGCGCGAACATACCCCGGCCCAGGCTCTGCACTCCATGGAAATGCTGAAAAATGCGGGAATGGCCCATATCAACATGGATCTCATGTTCGCCATTCCGGGGCAAACCCTCTCCATATGGGAAGCCACCCTGAAGGAAGCTGTCCGCGCCGGAACGGACCATATCTCCGCCTACAACCTCACCTATGAAGAAGACACGGAATTCTTCCGGAGCCTGCTGCGGGGGGAGAAAAGGCAGGATCCGGACGAAGACGCATCCTTTTTTGAACTGACGGAACACATGCTGGAGGCGGCAGGCATGCGCCACTATGAAACATCCAACTACGCCCGGGAGGGCTGCCTCTCCCCCCACAATATGGCCTACTGGAAGGGAGAAGACTATGTAGGCATAGGGCCTGGCGCGGTCAGCACCATCAACGGCATACGGTACTCCAACACGCGGGATACGGACGCCTACATACGCAGCACGCTGGAAAACGGCCTCCCCCTTTCCGAACAGGAACCCGTCACCGAGGAAGACTACCGTCTGGAACGCATTGCCCTGATGCTCCGGACGGATGAAGGGCTGCCGCTGAAATACATCCTGCCGGAATCCCGCCCCCTGCTGGGACAATACCGGGAACTGGGCCTGGCGGACATTTCACCGGAACAAAGACTCATCCTGAAAGGGCGCGGCCGCCTGCTCGTGGACGCCATCGCGGCGGAACTGTGCTGAATGGCATTATTTTCCTAACTTAATATCAATAAGTTGGAAATAAATTAGAAAAACGATTAAAATTAATTTCTTGACATTTTTCAATTTTTATCTCCCATTATTCCATAAATAGACAGATATGTTCCATGCATCCGCTGTTCAACATTTCCTCTGTTTCTTTGCTGGCAGGACTTCTTTTCCTGTTGCAGGCCTCCTTTAACCACGCATGGGGAAGTAGTAAGCCGCCGGCATCACCACAGGAGCCCCAAACGTTCATCCTGCCCCTTTACCTGAAATCCACGCCTCTTTCTGAAAAAAGGCAGGTCTTCCGGAAATCCCTATCCGCCTTTCCTTTTGTTAAAAAGAATCCGAGAATCCATCAATTTGTCCGGGAATATCCGGCTTTGACCTTTGACGAAGGCGTATCTCTTTTCGTTCAACGGACCGCCATGGGACAAACACCTGGTGATGTTTGTGCCCGCCTCAATGAATTGACAGCCCTGATGCAGCATAAAAATATGCAATCAGGGCAACGCCGCTCCTGCCTTACCGGATTTTTGGAAAATGCCTTTCTCCGGACGTACTCCGCCCGGTACTCCCCCTTGGATATGGAAGCTTTATCGCTTTGCGCCCTGATGGAACTGGAAATGGAGGAAGGATGCCCATTGATCCTTCGGTCTCGCATTTTAAAAATTTGGGAAAGCGCAGCTATATCCATGGAAAAAGGAACCGGCATGCAAAGAAAACTGGCAGCTCTTTTATTTATAAGGACACTGCGGCATGGAAAAGAAGATCCTTATTTAATGGCCCGTTGCGGATACCGGTTAGCCAATCTTTATATACGCATGAATGAACCGCAAAAAGCCCAGTGGGCAGCATCCTTTATTCCGCCTATTCGGGGCATGGAAGGCGCCCGTGCTTTAATCCGGAAATGGACAACACCCGCTTCCAACAAAAAAAAGCGTAAAAAATAATCTCATTCAACCTGCCTGATCATCATATGGACAACGCATTCATCTCCCGATGTTTTCTTCAAATGCCTGTTTTGCTTGCAATTGCCGGCATTGCTGCACTATCTGCCCTCCTCGCAAAAGGACAACAAATTTATGAAGGGAAGACAACATTGGAATATTCCCTGTCTCCGGTTGAAGTGGTAGCCAATCTTTCCCAGCTTGCAGATAAATTGAAACAATGCTGCGCCGGAGAAGTGAAAATCCCAAATACAACGAAAGTCACTGACCCAAAATCTCCCTCTACTATTCCTTATAATGGAAAAATTTCCCTCAAGGATTTTAAGGATGAACGTATTAGCCAACCTACTACTGTTGCGTGGCTTTCATTGGTTTCCGACGATGGGTGCGACATTTCTTATACCACAGGGAACGGAGAAAAAACAGACTGGTTAAAAGAACACGGAAAAGGACATGACATTTCCAAAGGGCGCCGGGATTGCCCGCATGTCTTGAAAGCAGGTTCTTACAATTTCCAAATCAAATATTCGCAAACCTATTACAATCCCAAGCCGGGCACAAGTGATTTGGACGGCATCAGCCTTGTAGTCGCTCCCATTGTCGTGGACATTTGCATTGGAGAAAAATCGATCCCATATAGTAAAAGCCACCTTTTCTTGGAGAAAAAAACAGAACTCCGGCTCGCTATCAACAAAATTTACCTGGCAAAAGGGCCTTCCGAAAACTCCGAAGACATATCCATCACATGGGAAGCTCAAACTTACTCCAAATGCCCGCAACGATTTAATGGAGTTATTCTGGCGTGCAACCATACGTTCCAACCAAACAACGGCGCCTGGAAACCCATCGGCAAAGGCCCATGCATCACCTATACTCCAACGGAAGCAGAACTAATTCGTGTGACCATCGGTGATAAAAGCTTTTATTACGAAGGCATTCCCAATCGTTTAGGAGAAATTTACTGGGCCATCCGCCCCTGCCAGGGACTGCCCATGGCAAACCATCACTTTCTGCTCTTTGTCCCTGACGACCCGGTAAAATTAAATCTTCCGAACCCTGGGCTTGCTAACTGCACCGCTATCCCCGGAATGAAAATCATCACTATCGGAGGGGATGCAGGGCCAGAAATCAAATACCGAAAAAAACTCAAAATCATCCCAGCTGCCGGAACCGTTTATTATAAGTGGATTTATGAATCCCTATCTCCTCCATTTGCTCAAGCAGGTGTAGCCAGCAAATATATTGATTGCTTAACTAACATGGTTTACCATAAAAATGACAATCCTGATATAGTAGCTGTTGAAAACTGGTTCAAAAACAACCATGATAAAAAATTTACAAATTTTACAAATATCATAGCCATTCAAAACAAGGAACTATTTCAAAAAGTTCTTCATTTTTCACAAAGTTATAATGAGCAGGAACGATATCTAACCAATCCATCAACTAACCGAAATCCAGAAAGTACAGAAAATGGATCAAATT
>OGDU01000194.1_pt1 | contig 64034 bp, 78 predicted proteins | sample 1570371 | NCBI WGS metagenome assembly OGDU01 (sample SAMEA2581977, study PRJEB24529) | metagenome | biome: Human gut stool | place: China | collected 2011
TTTATATTCATAATACCTCTGTGGTGCTTCCAAAAAATCAGGGAAAACTGTTGGTCGCTCTTTTGTCCGGCGGCGATGCTCTGGTCACGACGGAGCAGCTTTGCATGGCACTATGGGGAACCACGGAATACATAGATGAAAATGCCTTGCAGGTTAACCTAACCCGGCTGAAAAAAACGATGTCCGCCCTTGAAATGAAGCAGCGAATCGTTGCAGTTCGAGGAATGGGCTACCGTTTGGAAGCGGAGGTGTCTCTATGAAGCAGCTTTGGCACATGATAGAACGGTACTACCCCTGGCTTCTGTTGCTGCTGGGCGTGGATTGCTTTTGCGCTGTCATTCTTTGGATTTCTGACATTCAGGTATTTCAAACCTTGATCGGGTTAGTAGTTCTGACGAGCATCCTTTTGTTTTCAGCGATTCTGTTTGTACTAAACAAGAGGGAGAACACCCACATGGAACTGTTCCGAGATTTCCTCAGTGATCCTACCATCTGCAATGAAGAACGGCTGCTCAGTGCCATTAGTCAGAAAGAAGGAGAATCTGTCCGATTTTTGGCTTCGGTTTTACGGGAATACAAAAACGAGAGTAACAATATGGCGGATGCCCTACGGGACTATGAAGAATACGTGGAGGGCTGGGCACATGAAGCGAAAACGCCCCTATCGTTGCTGACCATGCTCTTGGATAACCGGAACGATGAAATCTCTCCTTCCCTGCAAGCAAAGCTGGATTATGTCCGCAGTCAGCTTCAGGAGGATGTCACGCAGATGCTGTACTATGCCCGGTTGAAGAGCAGTACAAAGGATTACCGATTTGAGGATGTCAATTTGAATGACTGCTTGGGTGAAGTTCTGGAGGACTATGCCCCACTTCTTGAAGAGAAGCATTTTGTCATTCTCAACAAACTGCAATCTGAAACAGTCTATACAGACCGTAGAGGACTTCAGTTTATGTTGGGACAAATCGTTAGCAATGCCATCAAATATAGCAGCGATAGTCCCATGCTTACAATTTCCGTGATACATTCGGAGACTGCAGATATCCTTTCTGTTGAAGATAACGGCATTGGCGTAAAAAAATATAATCTGCCGTACATTTTTCAAAAGGGCTTTACCGGGGATTCTACTGACAGCAGAAAGAAGGCTACCGGTATGGGACTTTACCTGGTTAAGAAGATGGCCGACGATCTAAATCTTCATCTGGAAGCAGCTTCCCAGTGGGGAAAGGGCTTTAAGATAGCCATCTTCTTTCCAAAATTGAGATCCAACGGAGGAAAATAATATAAACAGAAAAACGCCCGCAGGATTTTCTCCTGCGGGCAGCGTGTTGTCAGCTATCCAAAGGCTTGTATTCTGTTACAGTTTTCAAATAGGTTTCGGGATCGCCGTTCAAGATAAGGTCTGCATACTCCAAAGGAGCATTGTAGATCAAATAATCCAGCTCTGACCGCTGATACATATTGTCAGCAATCTCGTTCTCAACGGCGATAGTGTCAATCGCAATCATACTGCCGTCGCTGAATATCAGTTCCACACAGCAATTATCCATATTATAGGCACAAAATATTAAGGTTTTCATGGTATGTCCTCCATAATTCGTAATATAAAGCGAAAATCCCGTCTGACTTCCTGTTAGAAATCAGACGGGATTTGTCCGTATGCACCCCGGAAACCGTCAGCTAACAGTTGATAAGTAAATTAGTTCCTTATCACTGTTAAGCCAACGGTTGCAGGATTTTCTGGAGCTGCTACCCGGATTCGGACCGGGGACCTCATCCTTACCAAGGATGCGCTCTACCGACTGAGCTATAGCAGCATACAAAGCCCGCGGAGCTTTCGCCCCGCGGGTGGCGACCGAGAAGGGACTTGAACCCTCGACCTCTAGCGTGACAGGCTAGCGTTCTAACCAACTGAACTACTCGGCCTCGTCGCCTCAGCGCTTGTTTAATATACCAGACGATTCGACTGCTGTCAAGTTATTTTTGAAAAAATTTTCGGCGATTTTCATTTTCCGCTCCGGCCGGTCTCCTCCGGCGCAAAAATGTCTCCCGGGCAAAAAAGCCCGGGAGACACACGCGAGAAAATTACTTGGTGATCTGGAAAGCGCGCGTGATGGGCGCTGCTTGATAGTTGCCGCCCAAAGTCACGACCGTCACAACATAGCGGCCGGGCTCAGTCGGGGGCGTCGTGGTGCTGGAGTACGGCTTCCACCTGCTGGTGAAGCCGGAGTACAGGTAGTGCACAGAGGACTGATCCTCGACTTGTTCCCCGTTATAGCTCAGCGTCGCACCGAAGTCGAAGTTCTTCACGTCCGCAGCGGAGATCTTGCCGTTGGTGAAGTTCTGATTCCAGTCGAGCTTCACACCGGAGTAGTGCTTTTTCACAACGAGTGCACCCATACCGAAGCCGGTGTTGTAGTTATCGTTGTTCGTGATCGCGTAAACGGTGTAGATACCCACCTGATCCGGCGTACGCAGGGCAATGCGGACATTGTCCAGCAGGGTGATCTTGTTGAACACGTTGATGATCTGCTGCAGCGTAGTGACGTCAACACCCATCAGCTTGAGCGCTTCACGCACTGCGGCATACTCGCTACCATTGGCGATCTTGTCCAGATTCTGCTTGAGTTCGCCGACGGTGATGCCCTTGTCCATGATATCCTGGATCGTCCGCAGACCGACTTTTTCGAGCACAGGATCAATAGCCTTGATGAACGCGTTGTCTGTGTAGCGCTCGGGCAGCTGCACGAACACGCTGGACACGCCGGTATAGACCGTGAAGATGTCAAAATCGTCCACGGGATCGGTGGTGACGAAGCCCTCGCCCGGCACTTCATCGGCGTAGATGCTCGTCGAGTGCACCTTGACGGAGACATTTGCCTTCTTGACCGTGAGCGAGCCTTCCTCAGCCTCGCTGGGACGATAGGTCTCGCTGCCGTTGAAGGTCACGCGGATCTGCTGCTCACCAGCGCCCATCTGGGGGTAGAAATACTGGAGTTTGCCAACACTGATTCCATCTTCTCCTTCGATCGGAACCCACTTTTGGAGTCCTACGTCGCCGCCAAGATCACCGGCCACGACCTTAGCCGTTGCGTAATACTCGATCGTAAAGTCGTCCGCGCTCAGCGTGCTCTTGTCGGGCAGCGTGGAATCGTCCCAATCAATGACGTATTCAAAAATCTGCTGCGTCATGGCAGCGGTGTCCTTATTGTAGATGAGAGAGATGCTCGGCTTAAGGACGACGGTGCTGGCCTCGCGGCTGTCGGTCATCTCGACGGTGACTTCCACCGTATAAGCCTGGTAGGCTGCGTTGCCGCGCCAGGTGAAGCGGATGGTCTGTGATCCGAGACCAAATTTAAAAAGCTGGTCAATAAAGTCGCTGCCCGTCAGGCTATAATTCAAGGGCTGATAATTTTTGATAGCACCTATACCGGCGTTATACTCCACCGTCACGTCGTTGATGGAGACGTTCGGATCGGTGCTCTCGAGCAGCGCCTCGCGCAGAGCCTGCGCGGTTGCCTCGTAGTTGATGCTCTGATCCTTGTGGTAGACCATTGCGACCTCGGTCACGCCCTCTTTGCGCGTGAACGGAGCTGCCGCGCGGTCAAGGAAGTTCACAGTCGTTTCCTCAGTGACAGCCTTATAATCATCGCTGCCGCTGTAGGAGACTTTGATCTTCTGCTCGCCTGCAGAAATGGCGGGATAGTTCAGGCTGTCGACCTTGCCGCCCTCCAGAGGAGCCCAGTTCTTGCCGAGGTCGCCGATAGCGCCGGTCGTCGCAGTGGCATAATACTCAATGGTCACGTCGTCGACCGTCAGCTCGGGCTTGGTGCTCTCCACGACCTCAGCAAAGATGGCCTTGCGCAGCGCGTCAGCATTCAGCGAACCATCTTCGTTGTACGGCAGCTTTACGCTGGCGTCCTGCTTGAGCGTGATGGACGAAGAGAGCTTCTCCGCCTTCGTCAGCGTCACTTCCGCTGTCGTGCCGGCAACACGCACCTGATAGGTACCAGCGCTGTTGTCCTTCAGCGCGGGGTGGATATAATTGATTCTCTTATCTACGCTAGTAAACCCATTAATGGAACCCCAGTCGGTACGCGTGGCAGAGATGCCCAAAAAACTCTTGCTCTTGCCCTCGCACTTGTACTCCCACTTGAGACCAGTTTGACTGTCCAGAAGTGCACTCTGCTCTTCCTCGCTCTTCTGGTCAAAATCCTTGACCAGCGCGCGCGTCAGCGCATGGTTCACTTCATCGGTCGTCATCGTGGACTTAATGATGGCCGTACCGTCTTGCAGCGTGTAGCTGCTGTCATCCGCCGCGAACACAGCCGGCGAGAACGCCCCGACCTGCGACAGCAGCAGCACCGCCAGCAGGCACGCCAGCAGACGCTGCAGTTTTTTACCTGTCATGATATTTCCTCCTTTGTTTCTATTTCGCCAAGTGGATCTTGCATGCCCCCGCATGCATGGGACTGTATCATCTCACATATGTGTTAAGAATACGTTAACAAATCACCCAAAAAATTTCAATTTATTTATTTAAAAAATTTATGATTATTTCGAAACCTATCTATTCGAAATTCTGATACAATCGTAAAGAAATGTAACGAAAAACTTTCTGCCCAAAAGCCGCATTTCCCTCTTGCATTTTTTTGCGCGGTGTGCTATATTATTTGAGCAAATAAAATATCCGGGTGTAGCGCAGTTGGTAGCGTGCTTGAATGGGGTTCAAGAGGCCGGAAGTTCGAATCTTCTCACTCGGACCAGCAAAAAGTCCTGTATTCTCAAGGAATACAGGACTTTTTCTTTTTCCGTTTTTGCGTGCAAATTATCGATGCGGTGTGCAACGGGTGTGTAATGGTGTGTAATAGAAATTATTTATCGGAAAGCTGTTTCACAGACTGATTCAGCCCCGTCGCCGCCCAGTCGGACACGATGCCGACGGCGGCAGCGTGCTGATCCTGCTGGGCGCCGTCACGATCCTGATCAAGCTGCTATAAACGATCCGCGCCCGCGCTCCGATATGGTGCGCGGGCGTTTGCGATTCGACGCTTCGCGCAAAGATCGTTCCATGCCTGACAAAAAATTTGAATTTTATGAAGTTTTTTCGACGCCTACAGCATTCGACACGTTTCTGCTCCATTCTGTGTTAGACTGCGCATCGCAGCGACCGGAAGACGCGCCGGAAACCGCAAATACGCAGAACAAAAAGGAGATACCATGGACTTCAAGAAACTGTACTTCACCCTCTTCAACACGCTGAGCGACGCCGTTGAGCAAATCGACACCCACGACTATGAGGAGGCGCGGCTGCTGCTGATCCATGCACAGCAGGAAGCCGAGGAGTGCTACATCACGTCTGCATAAGCAACCATGCAGCGGCCGGGCCGCACCCGAATGGGTGCGGCCCGGCCGGCATTTTTAACTGGGATCACCCGAGCTGGCGGGTCTTTTCAAACGCGGCGTCCACGGCCGCGATGCAGCTGCCGCGAAAACCGTGCTGCTCGAGCGCGTCGACGCCGGCGATCGTGCTGCCGCCGGGGCTGCAGACCTCGTCCTTGAGCTGCTCCGGGTGCTTGCCGGACTGCAACACCATCTCCGCGCTGCCGGCGAGCATCTGCGCTGCGTAGCGGATGGCTTTTGCGCGCGGCAGGCCGCATTTGACGCCGCCGTCGGCCAGCGCCTCGATGAACATATACGCAAACGCGGGGCCGCAGCCGGTGATGGCGCAGCCGGCGTCAATCAACGCCTCGGAAATGGGGTCGACGATGCCCGCGGCCGCCATGAGCGCGCAAAACGCCGCGAGATCGCCGTCCGTGACATTGCCGTTGGCACAATAGAGCACGACGCCCTGCCCCACGGCGCAGGCCGTGTTCGGCAGGATGCGGATGATCTTCTTATCCGCGCCGAGCAGCCGCTCGAGCCGCTCCAGCTGCACACCGGCGAGCATGGACACAAAAATGCTCTCTGACGCCGCGATGGGCGCTGCCAGCGACTGCACAACGCCGTCGATCATCTGCGGCTTGACGCCGAGAAACACGAATTTGCTGCCGCCGAGGATCTCCTCCGGCGCGGCCGCACGGCAGCCCAGCCGCTCGGCCGCCGCCGCGCTGTGCGCGGGGCTGCTGCAGGCAACGGCGACCCGCTCCCCCGTGACCTGTTTGGCCGCGGCCGTGGCCAGCGCGCCGCCCATATTGCCGGCGCCGATGAAGCCTGCTTCAAACTTTTTCATAGTGTTCCCTCCTCAGCGGATCTGTCCGTCGCCGCGGATGATATATTTATAGGTGCTCAGCTCGTCGAGCCCCATGGGGCCGCGGGCGTGGAGCTTCTGCGTGGAGATGCCCATCTCGCAGCCGAGGCCGAACTCACCCCCGTCGGTAAAGCGGGTGGAGACGTTGACGTACGTTGCCGCGCTGTCCGTGCCGTTGATGAAGCGCTCGGCGCTCGCGGCGTCCTCGGTGACGATGGCATCGCTGTGGTGCGTCGAGTGCGCGAGCACGTGCGCGATGGCGGCGTCCAGACTGTCGACCACGCCGACGGCGAGTATATAGTCCAGATACTCCGTGTCAAAGTCCTTGTCGGAAGCGCTCTTGCCGTCGATGATCTGCGCCGCTGCCGCATCCAGCCGCAGCTCGACCGGTGTGAGGCCCTGCGCCGCGCGGTCATCGACCAGCGCCTTTTTGAGCATGGGCAGAAACCTGGCCGCGACCGCCCGGTGCACAAGGCAGACCTCCTCGGCGTTGCAGACCGAGGGGCGGCTGGTTTTGGCGTTTTCGATGATGCGCACGGCCTTGTCGAGGTCAGCATACTCGTCCACGTAGACGTGGCAGATACCGGTGCCGGTCTCGATGCAGGGCACGGTGGCATTCTGCACGCAGGCGCGGATGAGCCCCGCCCCGCCGCGCGGGATGAGCAGATCTACAAGGCCCTTGGCCTGCATGATCTCCGTAGCGCTCTGGTGGCTGGTATCCTCCACGATGTTGACGATGTCCGGATCGCCGCCTGCGGACGCGATGCCCTGCTTGAGCGCGGCCACGATGGCTTTGGCCGTGCGGAAAGCCTCCTTGCCGCTGCGGAGCATGCAGACGTTGCCGCTCTTGATGGTGAGCGCCGCCGCGTCGGACGTGACGTTCGGGCGGCTCTCATAAATGATGGCGACCAGGCCGAGCGGCACCTGCTTTTTATAGATCTTCATGCCGTTGGGGTGGTCGATCTGCGCGAGGATGCGCCCCGTGTGATCCGGCAGCGCCACGGTTGCGCGGATGCCGTCGGCCATGGCGTCGATGCGATCTTTGTCCAGATAGAGCCGGTCGAGCATGACATCCGAGATATGGCCGCGTGCAGCGTCCATGTCCTCGGCATTGCAGCGCAGGATGGCATCGCACTCCGCCTGCAGGCTGTCCGCCATGGCGGACAGAATGCGGTTTTTGTCCTCGGCGGAAGCGTTGCAGATGCTGGGCCACGCGGCCTTCGTCCGCCGGAGAATGTCCATAGTCGTCATAGTAGTCCCTCCTCAGGAATGTGGTATCAGAAATCGGGTGCCGGCGCGCCTGCCGGCCACAATGTCATAGAGCACCTCGGGCTTTTCGCCGTTGGCAATGACCATCTCGCAGCCGGCCGACGTTGCGATCTGCGCGGCGTGCAGCTTCGTGACCATGCCGCCGGTGGCGAGCGCGGAGCCCTTGTCTCCGGCTAGCGAGAGAATGTGCGCGTCGATGACCGGCACCGTCTCGATGAGCCGCGCATCCGGGTTTCGGTGCGGGTCGCTGTCATACAATCCGTCAATGTCCGAGAGCAGGATCAGCAGATCCGCACCGATGGCGGCAGCCACGATGGCCGAGAGACTGTCGTTCTCGCCGATGGTGTTGTCCACGCCGATCTCGTCCGTCGCCACGGCGTCGTTTTCATTGATGACCGGCAGCGCCCCCAGCTCCAGCAGGCGCGAGAGCGTGTTGCGCACGTTGCGGCTGCGCTGCTCACTGCGGATGTCCTCGCCGGTCAGCAGCAGCTGCGCCACAATATGATTGTACTCCGTGAAGAGCTTATCGTAAAAATACATCAGCTCGCACTGGCCGACGGCGGCCGCGGCCTGCTTGCCCGGCATATCCGCCGGACGGCCGGACAGATTGAGCTTGCCGACGCCCATGCCGATCGCGCCGGACGAGACGAGAATGATCTCGTGACCTGCATTTTTCAGGTCGCTGAGCACTTTGCACAGCCGCTCCATGCGCTGAATGTTCAGCCGCCCGGTCGCGTGCGCGAGTGTGGAAGTGCCGACTTTAACAACGATTCGCATAATGATCCCTCTTACTGCATGATGGCATCTATTATAGCGCATCGGGCGCAAAATTGCATCCCTTTTTGTCTTTGCTGCGCAAAAGATGCGCCAAAGATCCCGCGCGCACGGCCGGACAGTCCGGCGACCTGCTCACGGAGCATCTGGAGATCGGCGGTGCGCTCGTGACTGACCTGAAAAACCGCGAGCCCGCCAAAGCCGACGACGCCCGCCGGCGCTGGTACGCAAACGCCGACGCCATCAGCGCGTTTCTTGCCGGCATCAACGCCTGCTGGAAGGAAGAAAAATGGCGCGAGTTTTTCTACAGCCATCTGGAGATGACGGCAAAGAGACCACGCTGCGCCTGCAGGGCGACTATGCGGCCGACATCCGCATGTTCGACCGGATCGAGACCGAGGCGCTGCGCATGGCCGCCTATATGTTCTGCGGTCTGGCCATGCGCTGCCGCTGAACGCACGAGCGCTCCCCGCCGGGATGACCCCGGAAGGGAGCGCTTTTTCACAGAATTGTGCCGGATGCACAACGGGAGACACCTTGCGGTGTCTCCCGTTGCATGTGAAAGAAGAACGAACGCTTGCCTGCACTCAGTCTGCAAACAGCGGCGTCGACAGATAGCGGTCGCCGGTATCCGGCAGGAGCACGACGATGGTCTTGCCCTTATTCTCCGGGCGCTTGGCCAGCTCGATCGCCGCCCAGACGGCAGCGCCGGAGGAAATGCCGACCAGCACGCCCTCCTTATGGCCGATCAGGCGGCCAGTCGCAAACGCATCCTCGTTGCTGACCGGGATGATCTCATCATAGACCTTCGTGTTGAGCACGTCCGGCACAAAGCCCGCACCAATGCCCTGAATCTTATGCGGGCCGGCATGGCCCTCGCTCAGGACCGGAGAGGTCTCCGGCTCCACGGCCACGACCTTGACCTTCGGGCACTGGGACTTCAGGTACTCGCCGACGCCCGTCACGGTGCCGCCGGTGCCGACGCCTGCAACGAAGATATCCACGTTGCCGTCCGTGTCCTCCCAGATCTCCGGGCCGGTCGTCGTGCGGTGGATCGCCGGGTTGGCCGGGTTGACAAACTGACCGGGGACAAAGCTGTCGGGGATCTGCGCAGCCAGCTCGTTGGCCTTTGCGATCGCACCCTTCATGCCCTGCGCGCCGTCCGTGAGCACGAGCTCCGCGCCATAGGCCTTCATGATCTGGCGGCGCTCCACGCTCATGGTCTCCGGCATAACGATGATGATGCGGTAGCCTCTGGCCGCGGCGACGGACGCCAGGCCGATGCCGGTGTTGCCGGAGGTGGGCTCGATGATGACGGAGCTCGGCTTGAGCACGCCGCGCTGCTCCGCGTCCTGGATCATGGCCAGCGCCACGCGGTCCTTCACGGAACCGGCCGGGTTGAAGTACTCGAGCTTTGCCAGAATGCGGGCCTCGAGCTGCTGCTCTTTTTCGATATGGGTCAGCTCCAGAAGGGGCGTTTTTCCGATCAGCTGGTCAGCGGATGTATAGATCTTACTCATGAGATGTTCCTCCATTTATGTATCGTATTATTAAAATATGTATGTTTGACTCGTGATGGACTTGCCTGCGCTCAGCCGCCGCAACAGTGCCAGCAGATACACAGGCGGCCGGAAATGCGCCCTCGCATTTTCATCGCCTACCTTCTCTATAGGTTAATAGGATTATATCGCGTTTTACCCAGTGTGTCAATAGAAAATTCACTTTTCTTTTCTGGCAGGGAAATTGTTTGCAGACACTCGAGCCGGTAATTGACCATATATGCATTATTCAACGATCGTGCGCACGATTCGCGGGTTTGCGGCAGATAGTTGCTGCTGCCGCTGCGAGCAATGGAATGACCGGCCATTTTTTGCAGATCTTTGCGTTTGCGGCGCCTTTGCACAGCGCTTCCATAGCTTGACTTTTCAGGGCCGACAGTGTATACTAGGCACATAAGTGTACGTGGATCGGCTGTGTTACCCGACATCCGGCATAACGGCACTTATGCACATTTATAAAAGGAGTGGAAACAATGAAAAAGTCCCGCAAACTGCTCTGCGTGCTTCTCGCTCTGGTTATGGTCGTCAGCCTGCTGCCGGTCATGGCTTTTGCAGCCGATGAAGACGTCGCAGCCGAGGAAACCACCGCGGCTACGGTCGAGGAGACTTCCCCGGAGACTGAGGGCGTCGTTAGCGATGTCATCAAGAATCTGTTCGCCAAACTGCCGAACTATCTGGTTGCTGTAAAGACCTCTGACGGTCGCGTCGCTGCCGGCGCTCAGGTCGTGATCTACAACCAGAACAAGGATCAGGTCGCCACTGCCGTCGCCAACTACGGCGTCGCCATCTTCGCCAAGAAGGATCACCTCAACACTTACTCCGTGTCCGCTACCTGGACCGACCCGAACACCAACATTAAGTATCAGTCCCTCGTCGGCTTCAACTGGTCCTTCGGCAAGAAGCCCGACATCGACGTCATCACGGTTTACCCGACGATCGACATGATCCTCAACACCACTGACCACAACGCTTACATCAAAGGTTATCCGGATCGCACTGTCAGACCGGACGGACGCATCACCCGTGCCGAAGTCGCCACCATTCTGGATCGTCTGATGAAGGATCAGGTCAAGGCCAGATTCGACTCCAAGCCCACTGTCAACTTCTCTGATGTCAGCAGCGGCGCCTGGTACTATGACGCTGTGCAGATGTGCGCGAAGGCCGGCATCGTCGCCGGTTATCCGGACGGCTCGTTCAAGCCCAACCAGGCGGTCACCCGTGCGGAGTTCTTCAAGATGGTCGCCATGCTCTACAGCGATACACTCAACACCCCGATCACTGGCGGTATCTTCAAGGATATCAACGGTCACTGGGCAGAAAAGTACATCAACCTGCTCCAGAAGCTCGGCATTGTCAAGGGCGACAACGGCAGCGCAAGACCGAACGACAACCTGACGCGCGGCGAAACAGCTGCCGTTATGAACCGCATCCTCGGCCGCGTTGTGAATAATTCCAGCTTCAGCGATGCCAAAGTTGCTGCGGCTATGAAGACTTGGCCGGACTGCACTTCCTCGCACTGGGCCTATGCCGAGATCCAGGAAGCCACCAACAGCCACGACTACACTTGGGACATTAACATTCTCACGTACTCTGACCATAATGGAATCTTCAAGGCTTTCATTGAAAACCTGAAGAACCCGGTCACCGAGCGCTGGACTTACATCAAAAAGTAAGCTTTCCCCCAACTACCACAAAGCAGGCACCTTCGGGTGCCTGCTTTTTTGTCCCGCAAATTGCGCCGCTGCAGAAAAATCCAGCGCCGGCTGACTGCCGGCGCTGGTTTCGTTTCAGGAGCGATCAAATGCCGGATTGGTCATATAGACGTTCTTCTGATCCATCTTTTCCGTCGCCAGACGCAGCGCCTCGCCGAAGCGCTGGTAGTGCACGACCTCGCGCTCACGCAGAAACCGGATCACATCTGTCACATCCGGGTCGTCGCAAAGCCGCAGAATGTTGTCATAGGTCTTGCGCGCCTTCTGCTCGGCCGACATATCCTCCGACAGGTCGGCGATCACATCGCCGGTCACGCCGATCGTCGCCGCCGTCCACGGCGTGCCGGATGCAAACTGCGGAAAGACGCCCGCCGTGTGATCGACGAAGTACGTATCATAGCCGGACTGTTTGATCTGCTCCGGCGTCATGCTGCGCGTGAGCTGGTAGACGATCGTTCCGACCATCTCGAGATGACCAAGTTCCTCCGTGCCGATGTCCGTCAGGATCGCCGACAGCTCCGGGTACGGCATGGCATAGCGCTGACTGAGATAGCGCAGGGACGCGCCCAGCTCGCCGTCCGGCCCACCGTACTGCGAGCAGATGAACTTTGCCAGCGCGGGATTAGAGTTTTTGATGCGGATCGGGTATTCCAGTTTCTTTTCATAGACAAACATCGCTTACTTCCCCTCTCCTTCCTGCTGCCACGGCCACGGCGCGTTGAGCCAGTCATAGACGTCCGAGCTTTCCAGATCCCGCAGGGACACGGGGCCATATTGCTCCACGTACCGCCTGCGCCCCTCCGCGCTCAGGCGGATGCACTTTTGCAGCGTCTCGAATGCCTCGCGGTCGTCCGGGTGCGTATCCAGATACAGGTTCAGCTCTCGGATGACAAAATCCATCGCCATCAGCTCGCACAGCGGCGTGCTGAGGTCGCCGGGTTTGTTGACCATGTTCATAAACGGCAGGTCCAGTCCCGGAAACAGCGTACCGCGCGCCAGTGCCATGCGCCGATCATACGCGGGTTCGTTGGACTGCTGCATGGGCGTCTGCGCCAGCGCCAGCGGCGCGCATTCCGGCAGCGGGCCCTGCTTGAAATTGCATTTGTCCACAGTCGTTCCTCCTTTTCAAATCGGGCACTCGGCCCGCATTATCCTATGCAGGCCCGGTTCGGCCGGTGCGGAACGCGACGAAAAAAGGCGGCGCCGTACGGCGCCGCCTTTGCGGAACGGAGCTTTATTTCGTTTTTGGCATCGCCATGCCCGTCTTTTTGAGCGTGATGCGCAGGAACATGAGCGACAGGAGCAGTGACACGACCTCAGCGATGGGGAATGCAAACCACACATTCCGCAGCACGCCGGCCAGCGACAGCAGATAGGCCGCCGGAATGAGCACCACGATCTGACGCGCGATGGAGATAAACATACTGTAGACGCTGTAGCCAAATGCCTGGCACGAGGAACCGGCCACGATGCTGATACCGGCAAATATGAACGCCAGACTCATGATGCGCAGCGCGGGCGCCCCGATCTCCAGCATGGCATCCGACGCGTCGAACATCGACAGAAGCTCCTTCGGTATGAGCTGGAACACGAGGAAGCCCAGCGCCATGATAATGACGGCGTAGAGCATGCCCAGACGGATCGTCTTATGGATGCGCTCCGGCTTCTGCGCGCCGTAGTTGTAGGCGATGATCGGCACCATGCCGTTGTTGAGGCCAAAGACCGGCATAAACACGAAGCTCTGGAGCTTGAAATAAACGCCGAACACGGCGACCGCCGTGGACGAGAACGTGATGAGGATCAGGTCCATGACGAAGCACGTCAGCGATGAGATGCAGCTCATGATGATCGACGGGATGCTGATGGCCGTGATCTCGCCCATGAGCTTGCCGCTCGGGCGGATGTGCCGCAGGCGCAGGTGGATCTCCTGATTCTTGCAATGATTGAGGATGACCGCCACGACCGCGCCCAGGCACTGGCCGATCACCGTCGCCCAGGCCGCGCCGGCAATGCCCATCTTCGGGAAGCCGAGCAGGCCGAAGATGAGGATCGGGTCGAGGATGATATTCGTGATCGCACCAACCAGCTGCGTGACCATGGAATAGATCGTGCGGCCGGTCGCCTGCAGAAAGCGCTCAAACGTGATCTCGCAGAACACACCGAACGAGCACAGCACGCAGATATTGAGATATGTGATGCCGTACTCGACAATGGACTCAATGTCCGTCTGTGCGCGCATATAGGCACGAATGCCGACCAGGCCGGCGACGAGCACGAGCAAATAGCTCAGCAGCGCCAGCAGCAGGCCGTTGACCGCGACCTGATTGACGCGCTCGGCGTTTTTCTGCCCCAGCGCGCGCGACAGCAGCGCGTTGATGCCGACACCGAAGCCGACAGCGATGGAAATGATGATGTTCTGCAGCGGGAACGCCATGGACACCGCCGTGAGCGCATCCTCGCAGATGCGCGAGACAAAGATACTGTCCACGATGTTGTACAGCGCCTGCACGAGCATGGAGATCATCATCGGGACTGCCATGGACAGCAGGAGCTTATTTTCGGGCATTGTGCCCATTTTGTTTTCACGAAGGGTTTCTTGCGCCATAGTGTCACTCCCATTATATCAACAAACAAACAAAAACGTCACGAATGGATATTATAAGTTGCGCGCAGAGAAATGTCAAGTTCTGTTGCATTTTTCACTTGAAAACGACACTTGGCCGTGCTATAATAATTGCACCTGTGGGATTAGTTCATTGGTAGAACACCTGCTTCCCAAGCAGGATAGGCGGGTTCGATTCCCGTATCCCGCTCCAAATCAAGAAGTCCCGGAATCTAACGGATTCCGGGAATTTTCTTTGTATATCAATGCTTTGCGGTGCTTCTGCTTCGCTAAATTCTTTAACGCCATGTTGCTATTTCTCGAAGTCTGTTAGCACTTTTTCAGCGCAAAATGCTAACTAAAATGCTAACGCGGCAACCTAAAAAACAGCGCATCAAAGCAACAAATCGCCACTGAACGTAATGATCCAGTGGCGATGCTTCTACACTATTTAAATATTCAACTCAGCGCGCAACGCTTTTTGCAGAACCGCAGAGAAGTTGATTTCTTCGCGCTCTGCCATTGTATTCAGCCACGAAGGAATCGTCAGCGTTTTCTTTACAGCCTTCTTATCATAGAATTTTCGATAATCCATCGTGTCGCAGTCGATCAAGCTGCAGAACTGGTTTTCACCGCACTGCACTGCTGAGATATCCGAAGCTGCCGGAGTCTGTTCTTTTCGCTCTTCCATATCATAGAGCATCAGGCACAGCGCATCCTGCGCCGCTTCAATAGCCTCTGCCAATGTCGTTCCGGATGTAACGCACCCTTCCACGTCTGGGAAATACACACTGTATCCGCAATCTTCTTTTTCAAAGATTGCCGGATAAACATACTTAGTAGTCATAGTCTCTCCTTTTTCATTTACGCTCTTACATTATGTATCTTAGTCGTAGTGCAGGGGCTTTATTCAAGCCCCGCACTCTTCAAAATTGATTTCAATGTACCAGTCGGCACATCCTCTGTTTTGTGGCGTCCAACTGTGAACCGTTTCCCGGTTGCGGGGTTGCACCACACCGTATGTCCGCGCCCCTCTCTTGCAACAACACACCCGGATTTTTGCAAGAGCTTTATGAGTTCACTGTACTTCATGAGGCCCTCCAATCGCTTAGGATGGTTATATTATAGCACGTGTAAACACGTATGTCAACAATATTTCGCACGTATTTGTACGTATAGCAAAAACCCGGAAGGCCGAAGCCCTCCGGGAATTGCTTTATCTTTATAATTATTTATTTATCCGTCAGCTGCTTGACGCTCTGGTTAAGCCCCGTTGCCGCCCAGCCGGACACGATGCCGACGGCCGCAGCGTTGAGCCAGTCGTGCGCCGGAAAGTCCGGCACGCCCATCGCCCAGGCGACGACGCCGAGGATCAGGCCGGCCGCGCCGCAGATGATCGGAATCCACTTGTCCGCGGCCTCGGTCGCCTTGACGGCCATGCCCACAAGGTAAGTGATGGCGGTGATCGCCGCCACAGATGCAATACCAAGTTCCATAATGATGTCCTCCTCTTAATTTTTGTGCTCCAGATCATCGATCCGGTGATTGGCCACCTTGATGCGCTCGCCGAGGAGCTCGGTGCACTCCTCCAGCTTATATGTACGCGCGATGACCTGATTGTGCTTGTCCACCTTGCGCTCGAGCTGCTCAATGCGATACGCCTGCAGCTCGTCGCGCTTGTCCAGCTCCGCGATCAGCTTGTTGTGCTGCGCGCGGCTGTTGATGAGGCCGACCACAATGGCGGCCGCTGCGCTGACCAGCGCGGCAATGATAACCTCCGACATCCGCGCCTCACTTCCCGCCGCCAGCGGCGTCGATCATCCGCTGGCACACGATCATCGTGCGCAGCATATCCAGCGACAAGTCCAGCTTCCCGCCGCCAGTGCCTGCCAGTACGCCGCGATCCACAAGACGCTGCACGCCCGCCTGCGCCCAGCCGGGCATGTCCTCGATCGTCTCGTACCTGGGGTTGCACGCCGCTGCGTACTTGGTGCCGATCACCATGCCACGGATCATATCCATGGACAGATCCAGATTGCCGCCGCCCACGCCGCCGAGTGCGCCCGCATCCACCAGCGCGCGCACCGTGTCCTGTGCCCAACTCGGGACTTCCTCGATCGTGTTGTACCTCACCATGTTATCCTCATCCTCCTCGTCTGTATTTTTTGCCGCCATCGCTGCCGCAACGTCCGCCCGAAACCCGTCCATCGTGTAGCCCATGCCGAGCTGCCGCCACAGGTGCTCCGGGTCAACATGATCCGTGCCAATGCCCAGTTTACCGGCCTCCGCATGCGAGATGATATCTTTGTTTGGATCAAGCCCAAACCGCGTGCAGAGCCACGCAAACAGCTCAACCGCTGTGTTGTACGTACCGGTCACCTGCGCGGCCGCACGCGCCCAGTTGGAGCATACAAATGTCGCGCCGCTGGTATACCGGATGCAGTCCGGCTCGGTCATTTCCACACCGATGCTGTATGCGTTCGCCGCGCCTACGTGCATCAGCCGGCAATCCCACGGCACGACCTGATACACCGTGCCGTCCGCTTGCAGCACGGCGTGCGCAAAATACCGCGCCGTCTGCCATTGTCGCACAAACACGGCAGCATTCGGCTGCGGGCAGCCCACGCTGTGCAGCACCAGCTTGCGCACTGGGATTCTTGTATACTGCTGATACAGTGGATTTTGCGCCACAAATGCCTCTATAACATTCACAATATTCACCTCATTCGACTCATTCATCGCTGAATGATATGTGCCGTCGTAGTAATCAGCATTGCCCTTTTCCACAATGACCGCCTCACCCAAAGCCGCGGCAAGCTTTTCCGGTTCTTTCACAGCGGCAGAGACCTTCCCGACCTCGTGCAGCCGCACCGTCATGATATTATCCATGCCGCTCCTCCTCTCTTATGCCGTTCTTGCCCAGACATACACGGCTAAGTATGGAGGCATATTGTTGTGGGCCGCACTGCCGCCAGTTTGCCCAGTCATACATGCTGCCGCCCACCATGTGTTTGAGCTGCCTACCTCTGGGAAACCAAGTGCTGCTCCTTCATCAGGCCCGCCACCATTTGGGGCATAAATTATATGGTTGTGCTTTGGCATCTCACCTTGCGTTAGCGTGTGTGTTGCCTCGCCACCTGTTGAACCGGCTTTATAGGTCGCGCCGGCAGCCAGCAGGAATTTATCCTCAATCTGCACCCACGTGCCGCCGAAAAGTGCGCCGGGACTCGTACTATTTACGCTCATATAGATCGAGCCAACAGGATACACCTTACCGAGCACCGTACTGACATCGACTCCGCCAGACACAGGCGCAGACCCGCCCGATGACCCGCCGCCACCGGAGGCGACAGCACCTGTCAGTGTCTTACCTGCCCATCCGAGCGTCATAGTGCCCTTATCACCGACAAGGCTGGTCTTCAACTCAGACACAGTCATAGTCGTATCAATGCCATGGGGCGGCGACACCACGCGAACGCTATCGCCAATATGATACGACTCCATAGTGATGTCCGACCCAGACAAGTCCGCCGCGCTGACTTGAATTCCGCGCGAAAGCCCGCAGTGCTTCGCCAGATACGACGCTGCTGTTGCCTTCATCACATATGCATCGTCGGTGTTGACCTGCAGCGTGCCATCAATGCGGCCATAGATGCGCTCAGCTTCGCTGTTGACAAGATATGTCCGTCCGCTGTTGACGTCCGAGATGGTCAGCCCATCCTTGCCGACGGGATAAACGCGTGTAATCAGATTTGTGCCATCAATCTGATCTGTAAGATCCAACAAATTGCGGTGCAGTTCCACAGTTTGCGAACAACTATGATTGTAAGACTTGATGCAATCCAGGTATACATCGCCGCCGCTGTAACGGATACGCAGTATGCCGCCAGATGCTGCCGCAGCTTGCTTAGCAAGATCCAGCATTGACATATAGGCATCCGCCTTTAGCGTTATAGGCGGCAACGATGCGTCCACCGTTCCCATTTTGATTTGCTTGTATTCCAAGCATCCTGCATTGTACTGTGTTACCAATGCGCCAAGATAAGTCGACACACCCATCGCGTTGATCGTGTGCGGTGGCTTGCAGATATCAGCGAGCCACATCATAGCGCCGTCGAGGTTATAAGTACGCACGCCACGTAACCCAGCGGACGTGCCGACAACGCAGCCTCGGAACACCTCCGTTCCGTCTTTGTAGATGGAAATCACAGACGAGCGTTTCGTTAGTGCATCGCGCATACTATTGCTCGGCGGCAATTTAATCTCAGCCGAACTGGCAGAGCCTACGGCCTCGTTGATCGTTCCATCTACAATTTCGTAACCCGGCATGCCACAGGCAAACAGCAGGTTGCCATTTACATAACCAGCATACATCACATCCACCCCCGCGTGCCTGTCAACGTAACTGTACCGGCCACGCCGCCGATGGCATATGCATAGTCAGCGCCCCGACGGATTGACAGATACGGGCTCGTATCCTCGCCGCCTCGGAGGCTGGCAATTGGGGACATTCGCCTGCAGCTGACTACGCGCACGAGGTCCCTATCTGTGCGCGGATACATAATCCTATCACTGCATAGTCCAGCAGTAGATCCCGGCGTCGCCCTGAAAATACAGATGTTATTCACCGTGCAGCCGCTCGGATTATTTGTTTCCAGCATGATATATAAGCCTCCGGCCGGCACTTCAGGGATCCATCGGCTTGTGCCATCGCCATAAGCCATTCCATTCGCATCGACGATGGTGTACCATCCGCCCTCGGCATCCGCCGAGATAAGGCAACTACCGGCGGACATCCACGGGAGTTTGAACCGTGCAAATCCATAGCATGGATCGTTATCACTCGTTGCAACCGATTTGATCCGAAGGATGCTATCCGCGCCTGATCCAACAACATCGCAATATTCGTCGACACTGCTCGAGCTGCCGACCACTGTCGGCGTGTTGCCAATCATCAAGTTTGACGACTCTGCCACCATCGGGATGGTGACGCTGGTTTCCTCGGCCTCCAATCGATACGGATCCGCATCGACCGCGACGTCGAACATCGTTGTCGTCTTGCTCTTGTCAATGTCACCAACCGTGAATCGCCCCATGTAGTAACCGACCCGGTTACCCAATTCCAGCTTCAGGCGCTTGCCATGCACCTCACTCGCAAAAGCATAGAAGTCGAAGCTTCCAGACGGATCGAATCCAAACCGGAGTTTCACGGCCCGATTTCCATAGGCCGGCTCGCTACCCAGAACATCTGTAAGATCGATTACACCGTCGGCGCCCGGAATGCTTTCTTGCTGCGTTTTCACGGTCGGCAGACTAATCTGCACATCCAGCAATTCTATGCCGGTGTACTTGACACCGCCGATTTTGCAGTCAAACTCCATAAACCGCCCTCCTTTCATTTTGCCTGTAAATATCACCGAGCGCCGCATCCATACGTTGCGCAACGGCGCCGACCACAGCGTTTCCGTCCATATAGATCTGCATGGACGTGATGGCGCGCTCGAGCCGGTCCATGCGCTCCAGCACAGCCGAAATCACGACATTTCCAGCCGCAGATGCGCACGCCGTCTGCATCGCAGACATCTGCGTTTGATACGTTCCGCCAGCGGCGCTGAGGACGCCGTCGCTCACGCTCTGCATGGCCCGCACGGGATCCTGCATATTGTCCAAAAGGCCACTCGCAAGACCCTGATCGAGCATGTCACCGATCCATGCTGTTTTCTTAGACGGAGAATTGACGCCAAAGAAGTGCTTGATAGAATCAAGCACCGACTCAGTAAAACTCTTGATCTTGTCTTTCAACCACAAGAGTTTATCGTTTATGCCGTTCCACAGGCCTTCCACCAGATTGCGGCCCACACTCAGCACCTGCGCCGGGAGCTCGCGCAGTGTGTTCAGAACGGCACTCACCACTTCATTGACCTTTGTTCGGAATCCCTCACAGTTGTCATAGATCAGTTTGAACGCGCCTGCGAACGGATTTACGAGCAGGAGCAAAAGGCCCTGCCAGTTGGTTTCGATAAAGCTGATCACGGTATTGAAGATATCCGGTATCGTGACCGTGAAAAAGTTCGACAGCCACGTCCAAACCGACTGGAATGTTGATTTTGCGCCCTCCCAGAGGTTCTGCCAGAACAAGCGGAAACTCTCGCAGTTGTTCCAGAGATACATGAAGGCAGTCACCAGCAGGCTAATAGCAGTAATAACAAAGCCGATTGGGTTCGCTTTCATCGCCGCATTCAGGCCATTCTGCGCCGATGTGGCCGCAGTTTTTGCCTGTGTAGCTGCGTACTGCGCCAGCGTCATGCCCTGCTCCGACGCGATTGCAGCGAGCTGCGCCACCTTGAACGCTGTGATTCCCGCAGTCACTGTAGCAATCATGGCAGCAACGGTCGGCAGATTGTCCTTTACCCACTGAATAGCCGGGACAGCCTTGTCCAGAAGCTCCGCGCCCATGGACTTCACCTCGGCGATCAGCGGCGTAAACTCCGCGCCGACGGCCGCCATGGATGCCGTCCACTCCTCGTTTGCCTTATTGGCCGCGATCACATCGGTATTGGTCTCCTTGTAGGCGTCAGATGCCTCACTGTATAGGCCGTTGAGCGTATCCATAATCAGCTGCTGGCGCTCCTGCTCGTCCGTGCACGCGGCCAGGCTCTCATTGAATTTGTCCTCGGACACGCCCGCCCAGTTGAGCGCATCCGCAAGCGGGCCGGTGACCTGCCCGACCTTTGCGGTCTCGTTCGCGGCCTCGGTAAGGCCTTCGATCGGCAGCGAATCGCCAAAGGTAGCAAACACGCCCGTGCAGATATCCGTCCACGTCTGCAGATCCGCCTCGTTATCGGTTAGGATGGCCAAATGGTTGGCCGCCTCGACGGCTTGATCCGTCTCGCCGAGTATACCCTGCAGCTCTTTATAGGTCTTCAATGCCGCCTCGGAACTGTAGCCGTTTGTCGTGAACGCTGTGTCCAGCTTGCCCATAGCTGTCTGATACTCTTGCGTGACCTCGATGCACTCTTTCAGCCCGTCGACGATTTTCCCGAACGCCTCGCTGGCCAAATTGCCAACAAAGGCGCCCGCCGCAACGCCGGCCGTACCCAGACCTTCGCCGGCATCTTTCGCCGCATCGGACAAGTCTCCCACGCGACGAGCCGCGGCAGAAGCCTTTTTCCCGATGTCGCTGATACCATCCGCGCCGCCGCCAAGCTGCTCAATCGCGTCGGCCGTTTCCTGAGCCGCTCGCTCATAGCCGCCCAGCTTCTGCTCGGTCGCAATGATTTCGCGGCGCAGCTCGCGCACCTGTTCAGCAGATACGTCGCCGCGCTCAAACTGCGCCTGAACCTGCTTTTCTGCCGCTTTCAGTGTCTCCAGCTTCTTGGCGGTGTTGGCCACAGCCTCGCTCAAGATCTGCTGCTTCTGAGCAATCAGGTCAGTATTCTCCGGATCTACTTTCAGCAGCCGGTTCACCTGGCCGAGCTCACCGGACAGGCTTTTCGACTTATTTTCAATTTCCTGCAGCGCTTTGCCCAGCTTCGTCGCATCGCCGCCGATCTCGATCGTCAGGCCTTTGATTTTATTGTTTGCCATGCGCCGCATTCCCTCCAATCTTCTGGCGCAATTTCGCCCGGTCTGGCTCTGTTTGTTCCATGCGCCAGGCGTTATTCAGATACTCCTGCCCCACCTCTGTGCGGCTCAGTTCGTAGATATACGCATCGCGCCGCCAGATCAGGTATTGCAAATAGTCCGTCTGGCCGACCTTAACAAAGTTCAGGCCAGTATACGCAGACACAAGCCGTTTCCACCAGGACGTGATAACGTACTGATGGCCTCCCGCACTATCTGCTTGCGGATAGTACGGGAGCATCAGTTTTTTGCTTTTGTGAGCTCCTCAATGAATTCGACATAGGCACTGAAAAACACAATCAGGCTGTCCAGATTCATGCGGTATTTGCCGCGCAGGTCATCCACCGTCACCGGCAACCCCATCAGATTGCAGGAGATCAGCCGCGCCGCCAGATCGTATACCGCCCGGATGCTGTTCGCATCCATAGTCTTCAGCACGTCCTCCAGCTCCGGCGCAGTCGCCGTCAGCTCCTCCACCATTGCCTCGGTCGGTGTGGTCACGTCAATGGTCGTCTGCGCATCGTCCTGCATGATCAGGCGCAGATACGGCCGGTTGATGCTGTTGAAATTGATTGTTTTCGGCATGGTCACTTCTCCTCCCATAAAAGGGACAGCGGAGCTGTGAAAGCCCCGCTGTCAAAATTAAGCCGTCGGAATTTCTTCGATCAGTTCCACGAGCGTACCGTCACTATCATGCGGCAGCGCCTTGAACTCCGGCTCCACGGTCGTGCCCGCGTCCGTCGCAAACGTCAGCGTCGCGCCGGCGGTATTTCTGCCCTTGATCAGGATCCACAGGTCGCCGTCCGTCTTATCCTCGTGGTGGAAGCAGATCGCATAATAGCCGCCCTGTGCGTTGCCGGCACCGCCGATCTTCGTCGTGCGCTTGCCGGATGCCTCTGTGCTGCTGCAGCGGTCAAGCAGCTTTTTCAGCGTTGCTCCGTTCCACGTCAGCAGACCGCACTTCAGCACTGCCTCCTCGTTGGTCGTGATGATCTTGGACACATAGCCGAGATCGTCTTTCTCCTCGTAGGTCTCCTGGGTATATTCCAGCGACGCGCCGCCCTTGATATAGCCGAGCAGATTGCTTTCCACGCACAGTGTATCTACCGTCGGCATGGACTCGCTGAATGTTTGCAGATAGATTTTGCCTGACCCCAGCGTAACTGTATCTTTGTCTCTTTTAGCCATTATGTGGCCCTCCTTTTTTCGTAGAATTCAAAATCGTAGACAGTTTGATACCGCTGCACACTCTGCAGCCAGTACCGCGCCGCCTTTGTCCAGTGAATGCCCCTCGCCGCGAGCTGGGTCTCGATAGCCGCTTCGCCCTCCGGATCTCGCTCCGGTTCATACAGTTCGACGGAAACGTCGTGGCTCACGACCATCGGCGCCACGCCGCTCTCCGGGTCTGCCCCGTCCACCTCCTGGTCATCGAAATAGACGGCATAGGTCGTCGAGGGCGGATTCAAATAACGTCCCTGGCGAAAAGGAATGCCGGATGCAGTCAGGATTTCTTCAATCACTTTGTCCAGCCTCCTTCACCGCTTCTTCCACGGCGCGCTCGTATTCCGGTAAAACAGCGTCGAGCGCGTTCTTCAGGAACGGATTCGCCTTTGTGCGGCCGCCGTTTCTGGTCGCGTGACCATGCACCAGCAGATGCGTCAGCCTATGATCAGGGGCTTTCACATACCAGATATATCGCTTCATTCCGTTGCCGGCATCTTCGGCCTTTACAGCTATATTCTTGTAGAATGAGCTATCTTTTCGCTTAGAACGCGGCGCAGTTGCCCTCGTGATTCTTCTCAGCTTATCGCTTGACTGTTCGCCCACATCATTGATACGGTCAATCACATCCTGCGCATACACGGTCAGCGCATCAGAAAGTGCAGCCGGCAGATTGCCCACTTGGATGCTTTTAACCATAGATACCGCCCTCCTCCGCAGACGCACGCGCGACCGTGATCTCCAGCTCCTGACCGTTCCTGTAGGTACGCAGCACATGGTAACGCTGGCCGTCATACTCCAGCAGCTGCTCGTTTTCGTACTCCAGATAGTCCGCCAAAATAAACTTGCATTCTGGATAGACATCAACCGCCTGTGCCTCGTAATATTCCCGCTGGCCAATACTCGCCAAACGGCAAAACACGTCCCGCTCGCCGGCGCTGCCGATTAGTGTGATGACTTCGTTCACGTTGTTCCCTCCTGATAGCCGCTCGCCATCATCAGGCAGGATTTGAGCGCGTTATACCTGATCATGTACTCCGCGGCCTTGCCCGTGTCGTCCGTATACTCCGCTTTGCAGTACAGCTTGACGGCGTTGAGCACCAGCGGGTCGATCACATCCTCCGTGTCCTCAGATGGATTTCGCACGCCGCAAACCCGCAGATCCGCCAGGCAGGCAGAGATGGAGTCTGCCACATCATCGTCCAGTTTCGTGTGACTGATGCGGAGATAGTTTTTCACCTTCGTCAAGAGGCCCTGATCAATTTCCATATGGTTTCCTCCTCTCTGACGGCATCGGCGGGGCGATAAAGCCCCGCCTCGGATAACGGTCAGGTCGCTGCGCGGTTAAAGCGCACAACAGCAGCGGACACGGTCAGTTTGCCGTCCGCCAGCGCCATGGCGCGATACACACGGGAGCCGGCACGGAACGCGACAGAGTCGTCACTGGTGACCTCCGGTGCGCGGGCGATGTTCATGTGATAGTACGACAGCTCGCCGAACAGGATGTTGTCGGCGGTCAGATTGTCGTCCAGAATCACCGGATAGCCAAGAATGTTGTGCTTTGCCGGAGACTCCGCATCCGCATGGACGACGGGCTGGCCCTGGGTGTCCGTGATGCCGATCACGTCCGTATAGAACAGCTTGCGCGGCATCACAAAGACGGCATCGGTCGCATAGCCAGTCGGCAGCGCAGCGATGATCTTGATCAGATCCGCATAGGTCGCTTTCGCTTTGGTGAAGGTGCCAGTCGCCGTATCCAGCGTTTTCAGGATACCAGTCGCCTGGCTACTGCCGGTTCCGGTAAAGACTGCGGCGTCCAGCGCGGCCTCCAGCTTATTGGCCAGACGACCGACAAGCCAGGTCTCGAACGCATCGATGGACATGGTCTGCACATCAGCAGTAATCTCGACCGTCTTGATGAGCATGTACGCACCAAGGGAGACGGAGGTAATCGTATCAGCGGAATCGGTGGAAGCCGTGCCCACGGCGACCCAGCTTGCGGAATTCACGGTACCCTCCACGGGGATCGTGATATTGCCCGGGATATAGGTCATCGTAATGCGCGACAGGATCGGGTTCTGATCGAACACGCCGACGATTCTGTTGAGCGTCTGGGTGGGGATCGCCGCAGTAGCCGTCACCGCCGCGCGCTGCTCTGCGCTCAGGCTGCGGCCCTGCAGATGCATGAGGTAGGCCTCGCGATACTCCGCCGAATCAACGGTGAAGCGCGCCTGCGTCGGCTCAGCAGCGCTCGGCGCTTCGATCGTGCGTCCGGTCACGATGCCGGCGGCGATGTTGGAGCGCAGGCGCTGACGCGCCTGCATTTCATTCAGGATCTGCTGGCGCTCCGCAGTCAGGGCGGCGGCCTCGTTTTCCAGTGCGGTCAGCGCGTCGCCGCTGGCCGTCTCCGCCTCCTGCTGGATGGCAGCCAGGCGCGCATTGATTTCATCAAGTCTCATAGTTGAATTCCTCCTGTGAATTGAGTTTGATTTTCAAGCGCAGTCTTCTGCGCCTATCGTCAAGCTCTGCCTCACTCCGGGCTGCCAGGCTGATCACTCCGTCGGCCCAGCTGCGAGCATTGATTTCTGTGTTATCGTTTGCGGGGATGCTGACCGCAGATACGTCGTAGATCTTCTTCACTGTGCGGTGCACGATCGTGCGCGTCTCGGCGTCCCAGTAGTACTCACCGACGCGGAAGCGCCAGGACATTTTTGTAATCATCTCGGCGTCAATGTCTGCGTACAGGCCGCGGGCGCCCTCGGTGCGGCCGAGGTCAGCGGCCATAAACAAGCCCACTTCGTCCGGCTCAACGATCAGGCTGCCGTTTGTGTTGCGCGCAAACACCCGCCCGGCATGGTCAAACTGCATGATGACATCGCTCATATCGCAGTTGTCAAAACAGCCGCGCTCAAAGCGCTCATAGATCGGTTCATCGCCGTCATAGTAGAGCACATACGGCTCATAGCGTGCGGCATAGCCCTCCACGTAGTAGTTCGTTTCGATACGCTTCTCGGCTTCCTTTTTCGGCAGCAGCACAAGCGATCGCGCCTGCGCGTTCGCCTTAAATTTAATCTTATTCTCCGGCGTCATTTTTGTCCTCCCCTTCCACCGGCTGCGGCTGCACAGCCTGATCCAATTTGCTGATCTCCGCATACTCCTTGCGGATATATCGCTTGTCCCCGTCCGGCACGTGCGGCAGTTGCCAAATGTCCATCACATCATTCGTGCTGAGGATTCCGCGGTCGAACATCTGCGAGCTGACCTGCAGCTTATCACTGTTGGTCATATACTGCAGCCGGTTTGCGCTCCACATGATGGAGTTCCCACGCGCAAGCTCTGCCCGCGTGAATGTCATGCAGGTCATAGCCTGCGACAGTTGGAGGGCAAACGGCTCGATTTTCCCCTCGTAGTACGCACTCCATGCATCGCCGACCGTCTTATTCTGCAGCACATCCTCGTTGCAGCCAAAGTAGTTGAGCACGCGCGTCTGGATGATCTGCATCTGCTCCGGATCCACGATCTCCGGCTGGGACTTGATCTGCTGCACATTGGTGTATGTATTCGGGAACAGGGCCAATCCGCCGGAGTCCGGGCCGAGATTTTCAGCTACGAACTTCTTGCGCTCCTTCTTCAGGTCTTCTGCCTTGGCGAAGTTATTCACCGTAGCCATGAAGCGAAAGCTCGCGCTGTTGCGAATGCCTTCTTCAATGCCCTGATTCTGCACGTTCAGCAGCTGCAGCGTCGGCCGAAGTGCCGCGTTGTTCTCGCCCTTAATGTCACTGCTGTACAGATATTTGCTGACCACACCACAGCGCGCCAGCTCGATTGCAGCCTTCTGCCCGCTGCGGAATGTATAGCGCAGCCACGGCTCGCCCGATACCTCGATGATCTCCACCTGCATCGGATTGACCGGGTAATAGCCAATCAGTTTCTCAAAGCCGTCGAGCACAGGGACGATAAAACACGTGTTCTGCGCATCGTAAATCGTGGCGACCTTATAAACGAACTGTGCAGACGTCATAAACGGATTCGGCCTGCCGTCCAGGAGCGCCTTCTGCGCTTTCGTGTTTGCGCCGCTGACGACCGGCGTCAGCTTGCTGCAGTGATTGGCAAAGGTATGAATACAGGAGCGTGTCAGCTCCATTTCGTAAACCCCGCCGTCGTATGTTGAGAAAACGGGTGTATACCCGTCAAGCATTTCAAAATAACCGCCCAGCTGTTTTGCCGCTTTCCCTTTGCCGAAAAGCTTTGTAAATGCGCCCATTCGGCTCCCTCCTGTTCTAATTCTTGAGCTGCTCGCCAATCTGATCGTACCATTTCTGGCGAACCGTCAAGGCATCCATGACGGCGACAAAGCCGTCGATGTGCGTCCGCGGTTCAAGCTTGACCGGTCGAATCTTCCGCGTTTCTTCGTTCTGCTTCATGCCCACGTTCAGGAAGTGCGCTTTCAGCAGATTATTCGCGCCGAGCAGCAACTTCTTATCGCGCAGTAGACCGTCCACCTCGTGGATGACCGGCGTCAGGTTTTCACCCTGAAATACATCGTCCATGTGAAACCCGTACTGCTCCATCTGCTGCACGAGATACTGCGCGGAATACCGGTCATAACCAACCTGCAGCGGCAGAATCTCATAATCCTCGACGAGCATGCGGAACCACTCAAAGCAGTCATTGTAGTCCACGAAATTCTCCCCGCTTGGCTGGATCAGCCCCGCCGAAACATATATGCGGTAAGGCACGCCCTCCCGCTCCTGCAGCTCATCAATTTTATTCGATGGCATAAAAAACTTTGCAAAAGTGTACAGCTTGCCGTCCCGCTCAATTATCACGCAGCAGGCCGTCAGGTCAGTGGTCTGGGACAGGTCGATACCGCCGACGCAATAGGTGCTGCGGAAATCCTCCAGACTGTACTCGCCGCCACTCACCGCATCCACCACAGCAAACGGCAGCCATGCCTGCGTGCTGCTCTGTTTGATGTTGCAGTACTTGGTCATAAACTCGGCGCGTTTGCTCAGGCTGTTGTGCGCGATGGCGATCTCCTCTCTGAAAAAGTCCTCGGAGACGCTGACGCCCATGTTCGGATTGCTCTTGCGCAGCTCCTCGATGTCGTCCCATTTTTCCACGTCGTCGATCAGATACAGGATCGGCAGTAACCTACGCTCCTCGCTGGCGCCCATGAGGACAGCCGTCGCACGCATCATCAGTTCATCATATGGCCCATCGTTGACATAGCCGGCCGTACTGATACTCAGGATCATGGGCTGCTTTCGCGCGCCGAGCGCAGACTTCATAACTTCGTACTGTTTCATCCCCTGCTCAGCCGGCCAACTCGCAATTTCATCGCACACCGCCAAATGCGGGTTGAAGCCGTCGCTCTTCTTGGCATTGAACGCCAACGGGCGAACGCTCGTGTTCGTTGTCTCGAGATAAACATCTGAGCGCCGCTTCTTGGCCAGCTGCGCCAGTTCCGGTTCTTGGAGCACCATGCGAAAGAAATTGTCATAGACGATGGCCGCCTGCTCCAGTTTCGGTGCCAGGCAGTATATCTTCGCGCCATACTCGCCGTCCAGGTAAGCCATGTAAGCGATACAGGCGGAGGCGAACAGGCTCTTGCCGTTTTTGCGTCCCATGACCAGAAACACCTCTCGGAAGATCCGTAGGCCGTCCCCGTCCACGATGCCGAACATCAAGCACACTGTCGACTTTTGCCACAGCTCCAGATGAATCAAATCGTTGCGCCCCTCGCAGTGATGGCAGAACGTCTCGATAAACGCGATTGCACGATTTGCTTTCCGTTCGTCGAAATAAAAAAGACCATCGCGCAGGCCCGCGGTGATCTTCTCGTAAAGGATCCGCACCCACTTCCCGACAACGATTTCGCCGGTCGTCATCTTGTGGTAGTACTCCTGAATGAAATTTGCGTAAGGCGTCATTTGTTCATCAGCTCCGCCAGGCGGCTCTCTTTCTGCGCCGGCGGCACCAGCTCGAGCAGCTGCTTCGTAATGGCGTTCAGATTTTTCGTTAGACTGATGTGCACATCTGCGGCAGCAGCCTTTTTCATGCCGCCCTGATTGGCGCCGTTCTGGTAGTGCTCTACCCATCCGGTTTCGTTGAGCTGCACCTCAAGGTCTTGGAGGCTCACGGTAATAAAAGCCGCTCGGTCAATCAATGATTGGCAGGTTTCGAGCTTGTTGGGCTCCAAATCCTTAAAAATCTCCTGCAGCCGCTTCTTTTCGCGGTCAACTCTCGTCTTTTTGGTCAGTTTCGCCATTTCTACACCCCCTTGCGTAGCGCGCGGAGTAAAATTTAACTCCCCGGCTCGGTCCCCTACCCTCGTTTTTTCGCTGCGCGATGGGGGGAGTCCAGCCGCTCGGTCAGTAATTTGTGTTGCGGATGATCTCGCCACCTGGGCCGTACAGGCATCTGCCCGGCGTTGTCTTCCTCGGGTCGCGCTCTTTGTTGTGGCAGGTCTGGCACTCGTACCGAAAGCGCCGTGGGTTCAGACTGATTTCCGGATCGTTGCAGTTGATATCGTCCAACCAGATAGTGTGATGCACGATCACCCCCGGCTCATCGTGGCACACCTCGCACATGCCGCCATCAAGCGCGAGCCTGTAATCGATGTATGCTTGTCTCGCGCGTTTCCACGCTTGCGTTTTGTAAAACTGTTTTTGTGTCACAGCATCCAGCCCATAAGAAAAGGACCGGGCACAAGCCCGATCCTCCCAGTGAATATATACGCTTTAGAGTTTGGACACAGAGGCAGCCGCACTCGGCTTGGCCTCTGCCTCGATACCGCACAGCTTTTTGAGTCTGGCCGCGACCTTTGGTCCTTTATACAGCCTCGTATCCCGGAACGTCAGAAAAGATTCCTGCCCATCCGCAGACACATAGCTGATGATGAAGAGAATTCTCCTGACCTTCTTTTCCTTCTTGCCGGCGCCGCTGATAGCGCCGACCACAGCACCGGTACTTCCGAACAGCAGGCCTCCAGCGACAGCCCGCGCAATCGGCGACTTGTCTTTCACAAGCACCTGCACGTCCGAGCCATAGAAAACATCCGTGATCTGAGAGTAGGCCAGCGTCGCCACGTCCTTGTTTCCGACACCCTTCTGCAGCTCCAGATGATCTTCAAACAGTGCGACATCCACAGCGTCGCCCTTTTTGAACTGTCCAAGGTCTTCCTCGATGCAGAAATAGTCGCTGATGATGCTGCCCTTTTTACTCTTGAAGAATCCCATTGTTACCCCTCCGCTTCTTGTGTTCCCCTATATTTTACATTCTTGTTCGAGAATATGCAACCACAATATTGCATAGCAAAGCGCCGGAACCCGAAAGCTGGACCGGCGCTTCACAAATGAGAGACTGACAGAGATATTCGATCCACGCGCCCCGTCGGGCGCGACCGCAACAAAGGAGAAAGGAAGAGAGGTATTTCACAATGGAAGGTGTGGGATTGGTCTCTCTCACAATCCCGCGATATCACTTTAACACAGATTCCCGTGAAAATGTTCCCGATTTTTTCCCACGTTACGCTCACGTCTCTGTGAGGCCGTACATTGTGATTGTAAAATTCCGCAGTGCGCAATCCTTCCAACGGTAAGCGGTCGTTTTCTCGATGGCCAATTCTCGGCACAGCCGCTCGACGCCGCCGATACACGGCGTGATATAAAATCGTTGCAGCACACAGCGGTCCCGCTCAGATAGCTGATTCAAGGCACGGTCCACGCGGCGCACCCGGTTCTCGGTCAAGCGCTGCGCCTCTTCCAGCCGCTCGCGTTTCAAGATATTGTTGACCAGGGCGTCATCACGGCCGTTTGAGCCGCCGGCGACCGGACTGCCGTCCGACGAGGCACTGCGGATGCTCGTGATCTCCGTTGCCAAGTCAGCGATCTGATCTCTGATGTTTTCAATTGCCGCCTTTCGGTTCATGTAGTTGCGCAGCTCATCAGCCGCCTCCCGCTTCCAGTCCAATTAGGTCACCTCCACATAGCACCAGCTCTGAGGCGGGCGCTCAAAAAAGCATCCTGAATTTTTGCAATCAGGACAGTCTCTTTTTGCAAGCCCCAAATCGGCATAAAAACAATCTCGGTTGATTTTCTTGAACTCTCGCAGCTCTCGCGGCTTATCGTAGATTTTAAGGTCAGCGATGTGCCAACCATACAACCATTCCCCGTCGGAATAATTCTGGAAATCCTCTGGGTGGATACACGCGCGGTCAAGATCGAAGTCGTTCCACCTCGCGTAATCCTCGTGGCGAAACGAAAAAATCGTATCATCATCGTAGGTATCAATGCTGTCGCACACAAACTCGCCGATGATTGTCCCATTGCAAGTGATGTCAAAAGCGTTATGCGTATGGTCATCCGCGTAACAATACCGCTTGCCTCGATAAAACGTCAGGCACCGATCTTTGGTGCAGTAGATATAGCACTTAAACGGTGGCCGCAGATTTGGGCGGCTCTTGCGCACCTCAATGGTCTTTTTGCCATTGGCGATCAGCTCGCACCATTTCGGGCGGATGCTGATAAGTACGGCCTTACTCATTGGGCAGTGCCTCACTTCCCGGGACGATGCGATCCCAACAGTCCGCGCACAGTACCTCTTTCGCCCCTTGCTGACGCACGTATTCATGCGGGCATGCTTTGTTCTCTGGCTCATAACCGTAGTTCTGCGGGCATCCATAACATCCGCCGACGAATTCCTCTCCAACCGCGTCCGGATGCTCCAGCACCAGCAACTCGCGGAATGTGCAACCTTGCGACTTCCTCAAAAGCATGTCTACCCGAAAAGCGTCCCAGTCTGCCGTCGGCACGCCGACATAGTCGCACCACGCGCGTTCCAGCTTCGCGCCATCCGAAGACGACCAGTCCGGAAGGAACACGACGTAGTCCACCGCCTCCATCTCAGCGAAGCAGATGCGCATATATTCCAGCTTGGCCAGCCCCTCCGGCGCCATGGCCGGATTGATGACCGTCGCGCCCAGCCGCTCAAGCTGTGCAGCCGCTCGGGCGAATTTCTCTTTATAGCCCGGATCGCCGGCGATTTTCCCTGATATGTAGATTTTCATGGTTTCCTCCTTTCACGATTCGATCCGGCCCTTAAAAGCATCAATCAGCTTCTCCGCAGCCGCTCGCAGCTTTGTCTGGTTCTCGCCACTGGCCTTTGCGATCAGCGCCAGCATGTCGTTCAGATTCCCCTGCACGGTGTCAAACACGATCTTGAACTGCGCCACCGTCACGTCGCTCATCTCCAGCTTCCGGCGTGCCTCCTGCAGCTCCAGCTTCAGACCGTCGCGCTCCTTGGCCACGTCCGCCGCGGCGGTCTCCAGCTTGTCCTCGGCGGCCTTGGCCGTGGCCTCCGCCTGCTCGCGCGCCTTTTCCGCCTTCTGCAGCTTCTTCTCCAGCCGCTCAAGCTCTTTCTTCGCCGCCGCCTTTTCTTCCTCGCGCGCCTTGGCCACAGCGCTCTCGTCCACCTGCACAGCCACCTCGACTGGCCGGCTCTCCAGCGTGCGGATGTTCTCCTGCAGTGCCCGGATCTGCGCCTGAGTCTCCGCCAGCTCCCGGCGGCGCGCCTCGGCCTCCTGCGCTGCCGTCTCGGCGTCCTTTTTCAGCCGCTCGGCCGCGCCCATCTGCTCGGCCAGCTTCTGCTCGTACAGATCCCGCTCGTCCTCGGCCGCCTTCTTCGCCTGGATCAGCTCGTCCAGTTCCCGCGCCGACATGTGCTCCACATCGTGCTCCTCGGCAAAGCTCTCCCGCTCGTTTTCCGGCAGTGCGAGCAGCCGCAAAGCATTGGAAATACTCAAATTATTCAACGTTGGGTAATTTGATTCCGCCCCGAAAAGGGTCTGCTGCTGCGCTCCATATTCGCGGTACAGCGTCATAAAGCGCGATGCCGTGCTCTGGCTGAACTCCGTCTGCGCCTTCAGGTACGGCAGCCACTCCCCGTGGCCGATCATCTCCTTCACCTCACATAGGCGGCGGCCGATCTCGATGCCGAACCACAGCGTCATCTGCTTTGCCTGTGCCGTCAGACCACGGATCTCCGCGCCCACGGTCTCCGGCGTCCTTGTCAGTTCATTCATGCCGTTTTCTCCTTTGCTTCCAGTATTGGCTGCTTCTGCTTGTTGCGGCGGCTGCCTGCGTGTACCCAGCCGAGCCACGCATCCAGAAACCATGCGTACCGCTCCTCCGGATCCTGCGCATGGTTATAGCCCTCGTTCTTGTAGCCGTGGATCTGGCGGATCGTGTCCTTCCCCGTCAGCTCGATCGTCATCCACGGTCGCTCCGGTCGCTTCTCGTGCCGCAGAAACAGGATCGTCGTCTTCCCGTTCATGTGCCGCGCGGCGTAGCCGCCCACACAGTGGTGCAGCGTCTTGCCCTCGCGCACGATCTCGCTGCCGCTCTTCGGTACCACGATGCGCAAGCCGCTCATGGCAAACTCGTACTTCCGGCACAGCTTCTTGTACCGCTTCGCATAGGCCGCGGTTGTGGCCTGATCCTTCCGGATCTCCAGCAGCTCAGCCGCCGCGTCGTGCCGCTCCCGCAGGTCCTTCGGCATGGCCACCGTCGCCTCCGTCAGGTCATAGCCCAGCTCGCGCGCCATGCGCAGATAGTCCACCCACAGCTGCACGCCCGTCTTGCTCCCGGCGTATCGCGCCGCCTTTTCCAGCTTCACGCCGGCTGTCTCCGCGCACTCCTTGCACGCTTCCACCATCCGTCCCCCGCCGAGCTGCCGGCAGAGATGGATGTACACGTCCGGCGTCAGCTCCGGCGCGGTCTCCCGCCAGCTTCTCAGCGTCTCAAAGTCTCCACCAGACTGCAGCCAGGCGCGCGCCTCCTGCTTGCTCATCCGCATAAAGTCTGCCGGGTTGCGCGCGCTCCAGTTCAGTGTCCGCGCGTTTTTCACGCCGCTCACCACAAGCTGTGTCACCGCGTCCCCGAGGCCGAGCTTCACGGCCATTTCGATCTGTGGCCACATCGCGTAGGCCGCGAGATACGTCACAGCCCACTTCACCGGCTCTTCTTCCCAGCTTTGCGCGATCTCGTAGCGCATCCAGTCCTCGAGCTGGCAGTAGCGCCACGCTTTCGTCTCGCTCAGCGCATCCGTGCCGATCACGGTATAGTCGCCCTGATAGCACGCCCAGCCTATCATGTTCGGCTGAAACGGTTCTGACACCGTCGTCTTCGCCTTCCAGTACGGCCGTGACCATTCGAACCCGTTCCATTCTTGCGTCCATTCCCACATCTGCACCGTCCCCGGCGCGAGATAGTAGGCTTTCTTCCCCCAGCAGTTCATGTCGTAGTAGAGGCCGTCATAGATCAGGCCCTTCGTGTAGCTGATTTCGATCTGCATCGCCTCGATCAGCAGCGCATCGCCGTCCCTGCGCAAAAATGTCACGTGCGTTTCTTCCCGCAGGGAGCGCATCTGCTCTCCATACTTGCCGATGGCATTCCACACGGCCGTTTGCCCGCAAAACGGGCAGCCGGCCTCGCCGCCGTGCTTCGGCCCGTGCTTACCGATGGTCCCATGCTGACGGCAGCACGTCGCCCACGCCTCGCGCTTGCTGCCATAGGTCTCGAAAAACACGTGCGGCGTGAACAGATCGTGCACTGCGTCCTCTTCCTCCTGCGTCGGGTAGTTCCAGAACTTCCCCAGGATCTCCTCGTGCCGCTCCGGCAGCAGGTTGCACTTTAAGTACCGCATGGCTCACACCCCGAAGAAGTCGTCCAGCTTCAGCAGCAGGCCCTCCGGCTTCGCATCATCGCCGCACAGGCGCACGCGCATCGTCGTTTCGATCTCCGCGCCCGGGAAGTAGAACTGCACCGCCTTGCGGTACGCCTCGATGTCCGATATGCTCCCGCCCACGCCTTTGGCCACAGCCTTCATGCACTCCGGGAAGCTCCCGCCCTGCGCCACGGCCTGCGCAAACTCGCCGTCCTCTTCGCAGAACTTCTCCAGCGCCTCGCGCACGGCCGGCGCCATGGCGCGCTCCTTGTTTCCGCTCAGTCCCTTGTCATCGCGCAGCCGCTCGATGGCTTTCTCGTAAAATTCGTTCATAGCTATACCTCTCTTTCGCTATCGCTTTTATCCTGCGTCGCCGAGAAACAGAATCACGCCCCGGCGCATCTGCACCCGGTACGGCTCCAGCTCCTCGGCCGTCATGTACTTATGGCCGAAATGCTCCTTCATCCGCCACCAGACTTCCCACGGCACGCGATAGACCGCGCGGCCGCGCAGGCACACCAGCACAAACGCCAGCGCGCCCATATTGGCGTGCGATTCCAGTGCACGCGCCTGCTCTTCCGTGACCGCACTTTGCAGGATGCGGTCTTTGTCCGTGGCCTTGGCCTCGAACACTACGCTGCTGCCGCCGCATAGCGTACCCTGAAAATCCGGCTGCGCCTGCTTGGTGAAAACCGCCTCGAACGACCAGCAGCCGCTCGGATTCTGACGCCGGCCGGAAATGACCTTGATTGGCTCCGGCGTCTTGTCGATCTCCGCGATGCCATGCGCCCGGTAATACGCGCAGGCCGTGAGGATCTGCGCCTCAAAGCCTTCCCCGGTCGCACGGCTGATACTCCCCTGTGCCTGACGCGCTGGGTTTTTCGCCGACTCCTCGGCGTGGAAAAACTGCAGCGCCTTTTCATACGCCACAGGATCCAGCTTGCGCGCCGCCTGTTTCTGATAGCGTGGCGGCAGGCTGTCCATACGGATTCCCATTGTGTGCGCTCCTTCCTATGCGGTGTCTTTGATCTCGTAATACTCCTGCCACGGCCAGCCGCTCAGTTCGTGCCAGCCGCTCTTATACTCCGACCCATCGTCAAAGCGATAAAGATGCATCCCCCGTCTGGCCTTCGGCTCTTTTCTCCACGTCTCGGCCTTGGTCACCTGATAGCGGATCTCCGGCTTTGCCATGCCGGCGCTGCAGGTATACCGCCGGCGGCGGATGCCCTGCTCACGGCAGCGGCGCATGGTGGATCGTGATTCCTTGATGAGGTAGGACGCGAGCTTTGCGTGGTTCTTCCGGTCATCGAGCATCTGGAAGCTGATAGAGCCCGCGCCATTGGTCACCTTTGTCCAGGCGGCAGCGATGATCTGCGCGTCAAAGCGCGGCAGGATGATGTGATGATGCACGTTCGTCATGTGCTTGGTTTCGAGCACGGCGATGTATTTCAGGCGCTTGCCCGCTTTGGTGTACGCCTTGCGCAGCTCGCGGAGGAACGCTGCCCTGTCCCGCTCGGCCTGTTCCAGCGTGACTTGCTTGCACCAGTAGTGCAGCACCAGATGGAAGTCGCCGTACTGGTAGTTACAGTTGATGAGCCAGCGCAGATGCTCCTCGGCCACGCGCTCGTTGATGCGCTCCTGACGCTTGGAGGTCTCCTTCTCGGATGATCGCTTGCGCGGCTTGACTTCCTTGCTGTGCACACGGGATGAATACATCTTGCGGTGCTCGACCGTTTCCCCGCACACGACGGTGCGATGTACATACGGCATGATTGCCTCCCTGTCTGTCTCCGGTCGAGTTAGTAATTGGTCTTACCGAAGCTGAAAACGCCTTGCGGCGTCAGCGTTTTTCGGCTTGCAGGGCGGGCAACTGTATGCTATAATATATATAGTGTAGCGCGCCCTGTGCGCTATTGGGTTTTCACCGCCTGCGGGTTTGACGATCTTCGCAGGCGGTGTCTTTTTATGTCTCCGGCGGCGCCCACATGACGCGCGCCCCGTGGACGACTTCCTGCCATGGGACGCCCCACAGCTCCGCCGCGCACTGAATCGCCGCGAACGGCGATGCGCACGGTACGACCACGGCCTTGCGCCCCGGGAGCGCCACCCGCGCGCGGCCATGCGCTGCCCAGCGGTCATTCCGGCGTCGCATGGCCAGCTCTGCCGATGACATATATACGACCTCCGGACGTCTCATGCGACGCCGAGCGCAGCGAAGAGGATGTGAAACAGCCACCCCGCCAGCGCGATACCGGCGATGAAGGACGCGCAGACGATGCCGTCTTCGGCACCCCAGATGATGTAGCGGCGCACCTTCGCCTTGGCGCGCGGATCTCCGAACACCTTCATTCGTCGTCACCGCCTTCTGCCGTGCGGTACAGCATCTGCATGTTGTTCGCGCAGATATTGCACACCGGCGTGCCGTGGATATAGCGGATGCCGTTCACGCTGCCGCAGAACGCGCAACCAGGCGCATACTTGCGCAGGATGATGCTGTCCGCGTCTGTGTAGATCTCCATGGGATCTCCCGTCCGGATGCCCATCGTCTGGCGCAGATCCTTCGGCAGCACGATGCGGCCGAGGTCATCGACCCTTCTGACGATTCCTGTTGCTTTCATTGGTTTCTCCTTTCTCATTACTGATATTTGATCGCTGCGCGCAGGGTGTCGATGGGGATATCCAACCCCCGCCCGAGCGCGAGCAGGTCGTTAATGGTCATGCCGCCAATGTTCTGCAGCCGGTTCGCCGCCGTCTGGCGGCAGCAGCCGATCAGGGTCTCCGGCTTGACGCCCTGCACCCGGATCTGACCATAGAGCAGCGTCTGCAGCTGGTCATAGCGGCTCGTGCGCTTCCTCAGTTTTGGCATATGTACCTCTCTCCTTTTAAAGTGTGCTGATATTGAAAACTTTGGGTTGCTTTGATATACTGCAAATGGCAAACGTGGAAATTTTGCGTACAAAAGGATGTGTAGCTCATGATTCTTTACCACATGGATCGCTCCGGCTGCTTTCCGACAAGCGGCGAGCTTTCGCTGCACCCGCTGTCGGCTTTGCCGCACGACATAGCTGCCTCACGCTTCTTTTTAGATTTCCAAGACGGCGTGTCAAAGCATTGCCTGAACTACTTCACAAATAGTGCCTCCATGCTAATTGCCATACAGTCCATGCCGCTCGGCCAGCTCTTCGTCGCCGCCGATTCACTCGCCGCCGCGAACAGAAGGATCTCTTCGCAGTTGATTGAACTCACAGTGGAACTCGTCCGCCGACAGCTTTTTCCGCATTACCCTTCTCGCCTCATTTCGCTTTTTGCAGTTGAACAGATTTCCGATTTCAAAAAATGGGGCTTGGAACGCACTGAACAAGCAAGGGTGTTCCAGATCTCCGCACCTGACAATCTAAAGAGATTTGACGCCAGGCACCTGCGCGGCGGTATCACGTTCACAACAGATGAAACAGGCACTTATTGCGGCTGCCTCTTAACCGCGATGTACGACCAGGCAATCAAATATTGGTCTTGTGAGCCGTCTGCAGATCCTCTTTGGGAGTATCTCGTGCCGCTTCCCGCTCAGCTCCATCAGGTCCTTCTTTGTGACAGGACGTCGCTTGCATCCATTCCAGAGGGGTAAATCCAACGTGATGCGGCAGCATGTCCTCTGTCAACTTCACCGTTTTTTTGCCTTGTGGATGGTATTCGTCCAAGCCTGACAGCCGCTCGAATGCATCTGTATACATCTTCTCGGTTGCCCGCTCCCGCTCGAACGTGGATTTCAGGCAGTCATTGCAGATGTGATTGAAGATTGCAAGGCATACAAGGAAGCCAATAAAGTAACAGATCACACCAACGGCAATCAGCGTCTTCAGGGTGTACATGTCCTCACCTCCAATCAAGTGTGTTGATTTGAGTTGCCCGCTCCGGAAAATTATGTTAGAATCGAAATGCCCATAAAGGAAGAAAGGTTGTGCTCTTCATGATTGCCTATCATCTCGACCGGCGCGGACGGCTTTCCCCAGGAATGACAATTGATAAGATCGTCTGCGAAAACACTTTCGGCCTACCCTATTTGTCAAATTGGGGAGTGTCTGTTTCTCGTGTCCCCGAACAGCTTGGTCTTGGCATTTTGGATGCTTCCGCGTTCTCTTGTCTCAACATGTACAACATTGAAATTCAGGCTGAACACATCAGGAAATCCAATTTCCCGCACCTGCCGTCCCGGTTGTCATCGTTTTACGGCGTTTCCAGCCAAGAGGAACTTCTTGCGTGGCTGGATGTCCTCGGCCGCACGGAAAACGCTAGAGTTTTTGAAGTGTCCTATTCTGGTGACGCTCCGAAACTGGACGCTGCATTCCTGAATCTTTCAGCCACGAATGACCCTTTCCTGCCTGAGGCGCTTCCAGATCTGTGCAAGCGGTCTCAGAAGATTCAGGATAACCTTGCTTGCTATTGGAATGGCGCGTTTTCAGCCGCTCCACTTCCGGAGCTCCTTCTCCCGCTCCCAGTCGCCGTCCTCCGCGAGATATCATTTCACGCGCCGCCAGATCGTTGACACCCGCTCCCATTCCCCTGGCATATCATCCGCCCGGTTTGGGTCAAACGGAAACCCCAGCATGATTCCCACCGGAAACAGTCTCTCGCGTGCGTCTTTGCCCATTTCTGCGACATCGGAATAGTTCATTTGGTTCACCTCCAATCGAACAAATTTCATGCAAAACCATCTGCAAGGTTGCATCTTGTTGAAAGATATGGTATTTTTGCTTTGAAAGGATGTGATACTTTGAAATTCGATACCCGCTATACATTCAGCGAAGAAGACATTCAAGCCATTACGCTCGCTCTCCCGCTCGTTGTTCGGTTTGGAGCTGATGACCCCATACAAAACTTCCGAAACGAAATGCTTTGCGAATCTGCCGGGCAAAAACTACTGTTGCATACAGAGAGTTTTGACCCAAACGAAATCCGAATTCTTTCGGCAGCAGTTGAGGCAGCCAACCTTCTTCTGGCCGGTCAGATTTCTATTGACGTCTCACAGGAAGAGCTTGCGGAGCTGAAAAAGCACTTCTTCACCTACAACAAGCTCAAAGCACCTTTTGACCGCATGATCGATCGCTTGAATAGGCAATTCGGAACGATGCGTTGACGTTCCTATAATTCGTATTGAGCAGCACGTGGAGTTTCTCCATGTTGCTGCTCATTTTTTCTGTCTTTTTTGAATCCATATTTTCACCTCCCCTGCGCGTATGTTTGTTATTGCAGAATAGTTCTGTTAAACCTTACTGCTTTAGCAAAAAAATATCATCAATGCCTACATGATAAATGCTGCACAGCTGAGCAAGTTTATTTGCGGTCGGATATGTCTTGCCCTGTTCCCAATTGCTAATCGTGGAAACGTTGACATTCAGGCGCTTTGCAACGCATTTCTGCGTAAGGCCACTATTAATCCTCGCCGCCTTCAAAGACAACTTCATATCTTCACCCCCTTCTCACGAGTTCTGTTTAACCTTACCACTTGATTTCAGAATTGTCAATAGTTTAAACCGAACTTTTTCCGTTTTATATTGACTTTTTTCAGGTTTAAGCGTACATTATGTAACTGAAATGAGGTGCTGCCCTTGAACAGCGAAATATTCTACGATAAAAAAATCTTCGCAGAGAACCTTTGCCGTCTCATGAAAGAGAGCGGCGAAAGACAGACCGACATTGCAAAGCTGTTAAAAGTAAGCAAGTCTACTGTATCAGAATACTGCAAGGGGCAACAAATGCCCCGTATGGACAAAATCGAAATGCTCTCTATTCACTTCGGAGTCTCTAAGTCCGAACTACTTGAATCAAGCGAGCTTACAGGCTCAACTTCGCCAAAGGATGCGCAACGGCCAGAGCGCAAAAACGTTGTCCGCATTGCCGGCCGCGACGGTTCTTATGTCGAGAAGAATTTGAGCGACGAACAAGTCGCCGCTCTGAAAACGCTCATCGATCAGCTCCCGGAAGCCGATGGCCTTTGATGTAGTCCTCGAATTGCGCATATACCAGCCGCTCGAGCGGTGAGGTCAAAAAACGCTGCCGCCGGTAAAGCTCCTGCATGCGCGTCCAACGGAATTCGGCAGCCGCTCGGCTGATGTCGCACAGCCGCTCGATGCCCTCGGCCGACTGCACACCGCAGCCCCAGAGCACACAAGCCGGGGCAAGCAGACGCGAGGCAAACACGTTGGCCGCCTGCTCGATGGGATTGTCGTCCGGGGCTGGCTCACGGCACACGAGGTCATACCGGCCGACGTGGCCGAGGATGATGTGCCCCAGCTCATGCGCGCAGGTAAAGCGCTGCCGCGCCGGGATCGCCAGGCTGGACACCATGATCGTTGGTGTGCCGCCGATGATGGTGGACATGCCGTCGTTGCTGTCCCGCTCGGCCGGCGTATACCTCCGCACGGACACGCCCAGCGCGCGGCACACGCCGCTGATCCTGACCGGAAGCTCCGTCACCTTGCAGTCGATCAGGATGCGCCACGATGCATCGCGTGCGTCTTTGTAGTCTCTGTAATTCATTGCGATCGCCTCCGCGCTTATCGCTTATTATGTGCAGAGGCAGCGCAGCGGCATAGTCCCATTTATCGTACAGAGAAGAAAGAATAGACATTCCGGCCATAAAATGATAGAATTGTCGTAATCCGCCTGTTGGCGAGAATAATGAGAGGAAGAATGTCTATGAAAAAATGGTATCAGCAGAAAAGCTTTCTCATAACGATCCTTCTCTGGTTCGTCGGCCCGATCATACTGATCGTTGTAGACGGCATCGCGCCGTTTGCTGCCGCGCCCGCTATTTTTGGCATCATGCTCATTGCCGGAATCGGCACAGCGGTTTGGTTTGTCTGCGATATTGTGAAAGCGAAGAAGGCTGCCAAAGCCGCACGAAACGCGGCAGAACTCCGCGCCGCATACGCAGCCAAGCAGCAGGTCAAGGCCGCACCGGCCGCGCAAGAACCCGCCCGCGTCGCTTCCGTTAAAACGGAAGCTACAGCGCCCATAAAGCCAAAAGCGCCAGAACCGCAGGAAGCCGCTCAGGCTGCCTCGAAGCCGCGTCCAGTGTTTGAAACGCACAATGTGGCCGGCGTAAATTACCGCGTCGATAATCTCATGCAACTGGCCTCGGAGAACCCAGAATATCATATGTCCAAAACCGAACTGATCGAGTCCGGTATGGAGGGCCAATATATCTACCGATACGACTTTTTGAGTCAGCCGGTCGAACTGATCGACGATCCGGATAACTCCTATGACCCGAAAGCAATCAAGGTCGTTGTTGCCGGGCAACACATCGGGTACATCAAACGCGGCAGCACCGGCCGTGTTCGCAATCTGCGCAAATCCGGCCGGATCATCAAAATATATGCCGAAATCGGCGGCGGTTCGTATAAATACCTCCGCTATAACGAGGACGGAAGTGACTACGATGCCGATGACGACGATGTGGACGAAAACGATATCGATGACGACGATGAGATAACGGAGTACGAGCTCGAAAAGGGTACGCGCAACTACTTCGCCAGCCTGGAGTTCTGCCTTCGCCCGGAGGGCGAGTGATGAAAGCTCAAAAGGCGCCTGTGAAATCTACCAGACTTTTCGGCATATATAACGTCCTTGTTTTGCTCAGCAAGCCCTCTAAGCTGCCTATTTTCAAAAAGTATGGTCTTCAAAAATATGTGTCCATCATCTTTTCCTGTATCGGCATATTCGCTTTAGTCACAATCTATTACGCAATTCTCTCTATTACGGGGGCCACTATACGCGCGGATCAAATGCGCCTATATTTCGTTCTTACATTGTCCTTGATCAGCATCTCTGTTTGGGTCGGTGTTACTCCGTGGGGGAAAACCAGTTTTGACCGTATGGCCAGCTCTTTCAAAAGTAAAGAGTACACAGATCTGTATAATGACTACTTTGATGCGGTCAATGGCAAAACACCAAAAGGCATACACACAATATTCCGAATCGGCTTCATATTCATATGGCTCGCAATTTCCATAATTGATACCATTATCATTTTTACATATTTCTCAAAGAATATGGTTTATGTCATTCTCACTGGAGCTCCATTCTTCGCCAGCATGTTCCTAAACATGTTTTCGTACTACGGGGCCATTCGGTATGTTGTTTTTCTGCAGAAATTCTCCTCACTGGGACGCAACAGCTTAATCAATGAAGCGCACAATCAGGATTTCCCATCAGCATCGCCCGGCCTGCAAATTTTATTGGATTTATCCCGCGAACACGCAATCATCTTTTTTTCTGAGGTTCTATTTTACACACTAGAAGTATTTGTGATGGTTTACCCCGTTGGAACAACATCGCTGATGAGCGATCATCCATTGCGTGCCGGCTTCTTGATCACGTCTCTCGTCCTATTCGGCATAGCTACATTCATACTTGTCTACTTTGCCCCCATGCATTATCTCCAGAAAGTACACGCCTGCTGGAAGGAAGATGCTCTTCAAGGCGCTACGAAAACGCTGTCAACTATAAATAAGAAAGCGCCGTGTATTGCAACACAGTTGAACCGTCTGAACACACTTAATCATATCAAAATTCTAAATGGCGACAGGTTGGACACGCGTCCGAACGGAGTAGAGATCACTGTTTCGCTATCAACAATCCTAATAAATATTGCCAATGTCATTGCGTGTTTGTCTAATTTCAAATGACCGCATAAGGAAGAACGCCTAATGAAAGTCCCTGAGCCGCGAAAATTGAAAAGTGGAACATGGTTTATCCAGATGCGGCTCGGCGGCGAGAGCATACCTGTATCCGCCCCGACGCGGACAGAGTGCATCAAACAGGCGGAAAAGATCAAAGCCGACTACCGCAATGGGCAGCGTCCCCCCTGCAAGAGCACGCAAACGCTGGAACAGTGTATAACAGCGTATATTGACGCCAAGCGCGGCGTACTATCGCCGTCAACAATTCGGGAATACAAATCTATGTCCCGGAATCGGTTCACCGCGCAAATGAAAAGGCCAGTCCGCGAGATCACGAACTGGCAGACAATTGTGAGCGCAGAGGCAAAAAACGTGAAACCGAAGACGCTAAAAAATGCATGGATGATGATAGCGGCCGCGCTGAAATTCGGCGGGTACGACGTGCCCAAGGTAACGCTGCCGCAAGTGCCACCGAACGAACGCCAATGGCTCGACCCGGAGCAAATCAAGGTCTTCGTGGCTGACGTGGCAAATGAACCGTTTGCCATCCCTGCACTGCTGGCGCTGCACGGCCTCCGCCGCTCGGAGATTATGGCGGTCAATTGGTCGGACATAGATCTGACCGCAAAGACGATCCGCGTATCCGGCGCGGTTGTCATTGGCGAAGATCAGCGGCCGCAGCAAAAGGCCGCCAACAAGAATCGGTCTTCTACGCGCACGGTCCCCATCATGATACCGGAGCTGCTCACCGCACTGGAGGGCGTCGAGGACAAGTCCGGGCCAGTCGTGCGCTGCAATCCGAACACGATCTACCACCAGATCAACCGTGTGTGTGCGCGCAATGGCCTACCGCAGGTCGGTACGCATGGGCTTCGGCACAGCTTCGCATCGCTGGGGTATCACCTCGGCGTACCAGAGCTGGAGATGATGCAGCTCGGCGGATGGGCTGACAACCAGACCATGATACGCATTTACACACACATTGCAAACGCTGACCGGGTCAAGGCGGAAAACGCTATGGCCGGATTTTTTGCGCAAAATGCTAACGAAAATGCTAATAACAATTAGAAAATGTAGTGTTTTCAATGATTTTGCGTCACTTTTTTGCGGGTTCGATTCCCGTATCCCGCTCCAGTAGCCGCTGCGGAGGGATATCTGCGGCGGCATTTTTTGCCATGACCTTGAAAAAGCCTGACGCAATCTGCGTCAGGCTTTTCGTTTATCCCGCAGCAGCCCGCCGTGCACGGTGCGCATCCAGCTTGGAAAACACCAAGCAGACCAGCCCCATATAGACAAAGAGAATGGCAAGCGCCGGAAGCTCATACAAAAACGGCACCGGTATCCACTTCCAGAGCAGGTTCAGGATACTGACGTCTATGTCCTGCCCGAATGCGAAGAAATAATTTGCCTGCGGACAAACGGTGTGCCGCAGCAGCAGGTCCACAAGGAATGCCGCAAATGCAGTCGTCAAAAGCGCCCCTGTGACGCCCGGCAGATCCTTCAGCCGAGGCCGGTAAAAGCCCAGTGTTGTCAGGCTGAACCCGCAGATCAGGATCAGCATGTGCGTGATATAATATCCCAGCATCCGCGGCAGCCACAGAGAGTAGCCAACAAACGGCGCCTCCGGAAACACAAGCGCCATGAGCGCACCGAGCGGCGCGACGAAAAAGGCAAACCCGAGCAAGGAGCGCCGGTGCGTCAGGATGCCGATTGGGATCAGGAACATGTTGATATTGCAGAGCTGCAGCGGCAGCTCGTTGAACCAGTTGAACCGGTCGAGCCCCGACGCCTGCAAAAACTGCACATCCCGGGACAAAAAGCCTTTATAGACGAAAAATCCGATGATGTTCACTGCACACAGCGCGATAAGCACGGCGGCACGGCAACGCTCCGACCGGCCGCGCAGCAGAGCCCACAGCAGCACGACCGCTCCGGCGGCAAACGCAAGGAGCAGCAGATAGGCAGCATTAAACGGTCGTATGATCATGGTGAGACCTCCTCTTGGAAAACAGATACGTTGTCAGCGAATGCGCGGCCACGGCAAGTGCGCAGCCGGCGATGAGATCCGCCGCAGAGTGCTGCTTGACCAGCAGCGTGGACAGGCAGATCAAAATGACCAATACAGCGGACGCCAGACGCAGCGCCTTGTGCGCACGCAGCGGCGGCACGCGAAACGTCGCCAGATGCATGACCAGCGCCTCATAGCAGTGCAGGCTCGGAAACACGTTGACCGGCGCATCGTTGGCATAGATCAGGCGGCACAGCGCACGAGCCAAGCCGGGCCCCGCTGCGCTCGGGCGAAAATCCACACACGTCGGATAAAGCACAAACACGGCCGCACAGACAAACGCACCCGAAAACAGCGCCGCCACCTGCCGGTAAAACACATCCCTGGCCCGGAAACAGGCCCAGAGCATGCACCCCGGCACATAGAAATACCACAGGATGTAAAACACGACGAACGCCGGACAAAACGGGATCCGGTCATCGAGCGGCAGGTGCACGACATGGTAACGCAGACCGAGGTGCTGCGACACGAAATAAAAAGCCGACAGCGCACCGAAGAGCAGAAACCAGAGCGCGTGCCTGTATTTTTGAAACAACGGCTGCATCGTCCGCCCTCCTTTGCGTGGGGCAGTATAACACACCACGGCATCTTTGTGCGGGGATTTGGCCATGTTTTACATCTTAATTCGACAAAGTGCGCAAAAATACACGACAAAAGGCCCGGAGCCGATGGCTCCGGGCCTTTGCATAGAAACGTATTTACAGCAGCAGGATGCCGGCCTGCTCACAGGCGGCGGTCGTCTCGTCGTCCCAGACGGACGCCTGCACCTCACCGATATGTGCCTTGCCGAGCAGCAGCATGGACAGGCGCGACTGGCCAATGCCGCCGCCGATCGTCGGCGGCAGCTGCCCTGCCAGCAGCATCTTGTGATAGGTCCGCTCGCGGCGGTCGTCACAGCCGGCAATGGTCAGCTGACGATCCAGACTCTCGGGATCGACACGGATGCCCATGGACGAGAGCTCAAACGCGCAGTCGAGCAGCTCGTTCCAGAACAGGATGTCGCCGTTCATCGTCCAATCGTCATAGTCCGGCGAGCGGCCGTCGTGCGGCTTGCCGGAGCGCAGCGCGCCGCCGATGCCGATGATGAACGTCGTGTGGTGCTCGCGCACGAAGGCGTGCTCGCGTTCCTTCGGCGTCAGGTCCGGATAACGATCTTCCAGCTCCTGCGCCGTGACAAACGTCACCTGGCGCTCCAGCTCCGGCAGCACCTGAAGCTGCGGATAGATCGCGCGCATGGTGCGCTGCGTGTCACAGACAGCGGCAACGATATCCATGACCGTCGACTTGAGATAGTCCAGATTCCGGTCGCTGCTCTCAATGATTTTTTCCCAATCCCACTGATCGACGTAGACCGAGTGCAGATTGTCGAGCACATCCTCGTCGCGGCGGATGGCGTTCATGTCGGTATAAAGGCCCTTGCCGGGATAGAAATCATAGCGGTGGAGCGCCATGCGCTTCCACTTGGCGAGCGACTGGACGACCTGTGCCTCCTTGCCGGCCTGGGGAATATCGAACAAGACCGGGCGCTCGTAGCCGTTGAGATTGTCGTTCAGGCCGCTGGCCTCTTCCAGAAACAGCGGCGCCGAAACGCGAAACAGATTCAGCTTCGCGGCGAGCTGATCCTCAAACAGACGTTTGAGCAGGCCGATGGCCTTCTGCGTGTCATAAACGCCGAGCAGGCTCTTATAGCCCTCGGGGATATAGGTGTTCATGCTTTGTTTTCCTCGCTTTCTGTGAGCATACGCACGAGCGTCTGATAGACATCCTCCGCGTGTGCCTTAAAATAGTGCTCCATCGTGCGCGCCTGCGCCTCGTCGGCAGCCAGCAGCTGCATGGAAACGATCCGGCCGATCCCGTCCGAAAGCGAGAGATGCACATTGCACCCGCCCTCCGGCGTGTTCGTATGCTGCGCGACGATCATGGCGGCGCGGCGCATCTGCTCGGCGATCGGCTCCGTGACGCGGTCGGCCTTCATGCGCACGGAGTACGGCAGACTGCTGGCGACCTCCCTGACATTGCGGCTGCCCTTTTCCGTGATGCGGTACTTGCCGCCCTCTTCCGTGATGTGCGCCGTATCCACCAATTCCGCAAGACAGTCAGAGTAATCAAAATAGCCGATGCCGTTGTCGCAGAAAACGAGGTCGGACAACGTCTGCGCATCCACCGCCGCGGGTAAATGATTCAAAATGTAGAGGATGAGGATCTTAATGTCGAGTTTCTCGTGAATGAAACCGAGCCCTTCCATGGCGCACCTCCCATATGGGATAATAATATATTATAACGCGGAAAGCGTTTTGTGTAAAGCGCTTTCAAAAGGAATCACATCGAAAACCGCCACGCATACACTGTTACTGAAGCGTGCTTCAATCTGATGCCAGGAGGTTATGAAATGGCAGACAAAGTGGTACCGGGACCGGTCGAGGGCAGCGCCGCCGTCCGGGAAGCGGTTTGTATCCATACGCGCAAGATCTTCGACTCCTGCCGCGACAAAGACTGCGTGGAGGACCTGCGGGTGTATCCCACGGCCTGCTCGCAGGCGAAGCTGGACTGCGCCCTGAGCGTGCGTCCGCGCAGCGCCGAGCTGCTGTGCGCCGACGTGCACGTCAAGGAGATCACCTTCAACAAGGGCTACTATACGGTGGACGTGACGTACTTCTACCGCGTGCGCGGCGAGACGTTCCCCGGCTGCGAGCCGGTGTGCGGCCTTGCGATCTTCGATAAGCGCGTCATGCTCTTCGGCAGTCAGGCGAGCGCAAAGGTATTTGCCTCCGACGACTGCTGCTGCGATCCGTGCGAGAACGGCCTGCCGATCGGCGTGGTCGAATCCGTCGACCCGATCGCCCTGCACATGAAGCTGGTGGACTGCGGCAGTTCCGTGGAGTCCGAGCAGGAGCCGCGCGCCATCCCGCAGAAGATCCTCGACGCCATGGGCGAAGAGCTCTCGCTGACTTGCTGCGGCAAGAAGCTGTACGTGACGCTGGGGCAGTTTTCGATCATCCGGCTCGAGCGCGACACGCAGCTGCTCATCCCGGCCTACGACTACTGCATGCCGGACAAAGCGTGCCAGGGCTCGACCGAGGACGATCCGTGCTCGATGTTCAGCCGCATCCACTTCCCCATCGACGAGTTCTTCCCGCCGGACTGCGTGACGCCGGACGAGGACTACCGCAGTCTGCTGTAAGGCCGCGGACGGCAGCAAAAATCCCATCAGCTTACGCCGATGGGATTTTGCTTTTATTTCTTGTGGACGACCTCGCCCGAGGACTTGAGGATGCTGTCCGCCGGGATGACGCCGCGCACGCACGACACCGGATAGATGTTTGAGTGCCGGCCGATGACCGTGCCGGGGTTCAGGACGCTGTTGCAGCCGACCTCCACATAATCGCCAAGGATGGCGCCGACCTTCTTGCGGCCGGTCTCGATGCGCTCGGCCCCATTTTTGATGACGACGAGCGTCTTGTCGCTCTTGACGTTTGACGTGATGGAGCCCGCGCCCATGTGGGACTTGTAGCCGAGGATGGAATCGCCGACGTAGTTGAAGTGCGGCGTCTGGACGTTATCAAACAGGACAACGTTTTTCAGCTCGCAGGAGTTACCAACGACGGCGTTTTTGCCCACGATCGCATTGCCGCGCACAAAGGCACACTGGCGCAGCTCGGCGCCGTGGTCGATGATGCAGGGGCCAGCGATATAAGCGCTGTCGAAAATCTTGGCATCGCGCGCGATCCAGATGTTCTCGCCGCGCTGCTCGTATTCCTCCGCCGGGAGCGTCGGGCCGAGCTGAAGAATGAAATCTCCGATCTCCGCCAGAGCCTCCCACGGATAGGTCTTGCCCGCAAACAGCGGGGCCGCGATCGTCTTGCTCAGGTCGAGCAGGTCTTGTATCGTCATCATATCATCTCACCCGGATCAGATGTCCGCTCTTTTGCATGGCGTCGATCACAGACGCAACATTTTCCTCACACAGCGCGTGCGTGGCCGCCTCGACCATGACGCGCAGCACCGGCTCCGTGCCGCTCTTGCGCACGAGGATGCGCCCCTCGTCGCCGAGCCGCTCGGTGACGGCCTGCTCCGCCGCAACGACCGCGGGGTCATTGAGCGTGGCGTCTTTGTCATCGACCTCCACATTCGTAAGCTGCTGCGGGTACTCGCGCACCGGCGCGGCCAGCTCGGAGAGCGTCTTTTTGCGGTCGAGCATGACCTGCATGAGCTTGATGGCCGTCAGCAGTCCGTCACCAGTATTGGCATATTTGCCGAAAATAATGTGCCCGGACTGTTCGCCGCCGATCAGGTGTCCGTTGGCGCGCATATTCTCCGCGACGTATTTATCACCAACGTCCGTCTTTTCATAGCCGATGCCGGCCTCGTCGAGCGCCTTGTACAGGCCGAGGTTGGACATGACCGTCGTGACCACTTTGGAATTGCCGAAGCGGCCCTCAGTCTGCATATTGCGTGCGCAGACATACAGGATCTTGTCGCCGTTGACGACCGAGCCGTTTTCATCCACGGCCAGGCAGCGGTCGGCGTCGCCGTCAAAGGCAAAGCCCACGTCCAGCCGGTTGAGGCGGACATACTTCTGCAGGTTCTCGATGTGCGTCGAGCCGCAGTCCCGATTGATGTTCGTGCCGTCGGGTTCATTGCCGATGACATACGTGTCCGCGCCGAGCGCGTCGAAGATGTTCTTCGCCATCATCCACGTGCTGCCGTTGGCGCAGTCCAGGCCAACCTTCATGCCCTTGTACGAGTGCGTGGACAGGCTGATGAGATAGCCGATGTAGCGGTTGCGGCCGGCGGAATAGTCCTGCGTGCGGCCGATGTTCGCGCCCGTGGCAAACGGGATCTCCAGATTGCCGTCGAGATAGTTCTCGATCTCGTCAATGACGCTCTGCTCCATCTTTTCACCGGCGCTGTTGAGCAGCTTGATGCCGTTGTCCGTAAAGGGATTGTGGCTCGCGCTGATCATGATGCCACAGTCAAAATCGTCCGAACGGACGATGTAGGACACGCTCGGCGTCGTCGTCACGTGCATGAGATAGGCGTCTGCGCCCGAGGCCGTCAGGCCGGCAGACAGGGCATTTTCAAACATATAGCTGGATCTGCGGGTATCTTTGCCGATCACGACCGAGCACTTGTGCTCCCGGCCGTAATACCAGCCGAGAAACCGGCCGATCCGGTAGGCGTGCTCCACCGTCAGGCCCACGTTGGCCTCACCGCGGAAGCCGTCTGTGCCGAAATATTTGGACATGGATGCTTCCCTCCGATCAGAATCGCCCGCAAACACCGCAGGCAACTATTGATTATAACTGCGCAGCAGCGTCCGCGTCAAGATAAACCTCGACATCCGTATGCAGCTGCAGGAACGACGCGGGGATAAACGTTTCCGGACGGCCCGTGAGCGTGGCGTTGGCCGCCTTCGCGCAGCGCGCGCCAAAGCCGACGAGCAGGATCTTTTTCGCGCCCAGGATCGTGTGGATACCGATCGTGATGCCGTGCTCCGGCGTCTGCTCGAGCGTGCCGAAATCCGCAGCAATGGCCTCGCGCGTCACCTCCGCGAGCTTGGCAATGTGCGTTTTCTCGCCAAATCCCGCGCCCGGCTCGTTGAACGCAACGTGGCCGCGCTCACCCAGACCGAGGATCACCAGATCGAGCCCCCCGGCTGCCTGAATGGCGGCGTCGTAGTCCGCCGCGTGCTCGGCATCCGCGTCCGGGTCCGGGGCGTGCACGGCCGCAAACGGCTTTGCCGCCGTGAGCGGCGAAAACGCCGTGCCGACCGCGTGCGCGCCCTTGCCGGCTGCGCCGCAGTATTCGCACGCCTGAAAGAGCGTCGCCCTGTCAAAGGCAATGTCGCTGGCAGCGAGCGCATCGAGTACTTCCGCCGGCAGATCCACCGCCGAAATGGCGATGTTCGCCTCCGGCTTGCTTGCGAGCACGGCCGCGACCTGTGCCGTCAGCTCTTTTGCAACATCTGCTTTCGTTCCGATGATCGTTTTCATGGTTTGTGACCTCCTATACCATCATCGCGGCCGCGCTCAGAGCGTGACCGTACCGTCAAACACAAAGGCTGCAGGGCCGGTCATATACAGCAGATCCTGCGTCCGATCCCATGCGATGTGCAGCGTGCCGCCGCGCAGGATCACATCCGCCTCGTCGCCGCACTTGCCCAGCCGCGCCGTGACGGCCAGCGCCGCCGTGGAACCCGTGCCGCAGGCGAGCGTCTCGCCGCTGCCGCGCTCCCACACGCGCACGCGCAGCGTGTGATCGTCCACGACCTCGACAAATTCGATATTTGCCCGCGCGGGGAACAGCTTGTGGTTTTCAAACGCGGGGCCGATGCGCGGAAAATCCAGCGCCATGGCATCGTCCACATAAGTGACGCAGTGCGGATTGCCGGTGTTCACGGACGAAACGATCCACGTCTCGCCCAGCACGTCGATCGGCTGCTCGAGGAAGGTCTCCCCCGCCGCCGCGACCGGGATCTTCTCCGGCCGGAACTCCGGGCTGCCCATGCATACGCGCACGGTCTCGACCGTGCCGCCGACCACGTTCAGCCAGAGCGTCTTGATGCCGGCGCGCGTCTCGATCGTGAGCTCGGTCTTGTCGGTCAGGCCGCGGTCGTAGACATATTTGCCCACGCAGCGAATGGCGTTGCCGCACATTTCCGAGCGCGAACCGTCGGCATTGTACATCTCCATGCAAAAATCCGCGACGTTCGACGGGCAGATGAGCACCAGACCGTCCCCGCCGACGCCGAAGTGGCGGTCGGACAGGCGGATGGCCGCGGCCGAAGGATCGGCCACCGTCTCGGTGAAGCAGTTGACATAGATATAGTCATTGCCGCAGCCCTGCATTTTTGTAAACTTCATTTTGGACACCTCCTACGCGGGTATGAACCCGCACGAATCGGAAAAACTAAACCAATCTGGAAAGGTGGTAATCTCATGGCGATCATTCTCATCCGGACACTGATCATTTTTCTTGCGCTCATCGTGGCCATGCGCCTCATGGGCAAGCGGCAGCTCGGCGAGCTGGAACTGTCCGAGCTGGTGGTGGCCGTGCTCATCGCGGACATCGCGTCCATTCCGCTGCAAAACCCTTCCCTGCCGCTGAGCTACGGGCTCATTCCGCTGCTGGTGCTGTTTTGCTGCGAGCTGATCTTCTCCGGCCTGACGTACAAGAGCATCCACCTGCGCAAGCTGCTCTACGGCCGACCGAACTTCATCATCGAGCGCGGCCGCATCGCCCAGCAGGCCATGCACCGCAACCGCTTCACGCTCGACGAGCTGACGCAGGAGCTGCGCAATCAGGGCATTCTCGACATTGCGAGCGTGGAATACGCCGTGCTCGAAACCAACGGCCAGCTCAACATCATCCTCGCCCCGGCACAGCAGCCGGTCACGGCCGAGCAGATGCACATGGAAACCGAGGACACCGGCTATTTTTCCATCCTCATCAACAACGGCCGCATCCTGCGCGACAATCTCAAACGCATGGGGCGCGATGAGCGCTGGCTGCAAAAGCAGGTGCAGCAGCGCGGCGCACAGTGCATTGCGGACGTCTACCTGCTGATGATGAACGACGCCGGACAGATCTACTTTGCGGCAAAGGAGCTCGGATGAAAAAGGAACTGTTTGCAGGCGTGCTGCTGCTCGTACTCATCGGCCTGTGCGCGTGGAATCTCCGGTATCTGTCCCGGATGTGCACGCAGCTCGACGAGGCCGTGGCGCAGGCGGAGGCAAGCTGCGCCGCCGGAGACCCGGCGCGCGCGAGCGAGACGCTGCGCGCGGCGTCTGCGCGCTGGAGCGAAGCCGAGGACTATGCCCACTGTATGCTCCCGCACGAGAGCACAGACGCCGTGACGGAGGGCTTCCGCCGGGCGATCCGCACGGTGGAGACCGGCGATCCGTCCGCCGCGGCGGACATCGCCCTTCTGCACGTGCGCATTCAGGGGCTCGCCGACGGGGAGCGCATCACGCTCGGCAACATTTTTTAGCCGCGGTCGTTGAGGAGCTTCGTCAGCTCCTGCATGAACGTATCAATGTCCTTGAACTGGCGGTAGACCGAGGCAAAGCGCACATAGGCGACCTCGTCCACGTCCTTGAGGCGCTTCATGACCATCTCGCCGACCTGCTCGGTCGTGATCTCGCGCTCAAGCGCGCTCTGCAGCTCCTGCTCGATCTCGTCAGCGATCTTTTCGAGCACCGGCAGCGGCACCTTGCGCTTGTCGCAGGCGCGCACCATGCCGTTGATGAGCTTGCTCTTGTCAAAGCTCTGGCGGCTGCCGTCGCGCTTGATGACAACGAGCGGGAGCGTCTCGATGATCTCATAGGTCGTAAAGCGTTTCTGGCACGCAAGGCACTCGCGGCGGCGGCGGATGGTCGCGCCCTCCTCGGCCGGACGGGAATCAATGACCTTGCTCTCGGCAAAGCCGCAAAACGGACATTTCATATGTGGATCCTCCATATATCTGGTTTCCGATTACTTTACATAATTCCGTACAGTACTATACCACAGGCCCGGCGCATTTGCACGAAAAATTTCGCCGTATCTGGTGTTTTCTCCCCCGGATACGGCGATTTTCAGCTATTTGCACAGATTCCGAAACGCCTCGCGCGTCATGAGCGCGTTGAGCACCTCGAGCAATGCGTTCGTGCTCAGATGCTCCGGCAGGTCGAGCTGCTCAAGCAGCCGCTGCCGGGCGGCCCGGCTGTCCGCCCCGCCGGTGAGTCCGGCGGCGTAGAGGTCGGCCTTCGTGATGCGCGCGCCCGGCAGCGGCGCGTCCTCGCCCTCGATGGTCGCGCCCGCGCGGCGCAGCGCCTCGAGCAGCACCTCCGGCCGCATGCCCTCCACGCCGAGCTTGCCCTCTTTCGAGGCGGTACGCTTGCGCCGCTCCTTGCCGGCTACGTCCGGGATATAGGCATGCTTGACCTGCGCCGGGTCGATTGCTCCGCGCAGATAGTTGCGGATGACAAAGCCAGCCCCGTCACTGTCCGTGAGGACGATGATGCCGCGCGTTTCGGCCAGGCGGCGCAGCAGTGCCAGGCGCTGGCTGTCGTGGAAGATGCCGAAGCCGGACGTCTCGAGAATGGGCGCGTCCACGACCTGCGCGAGCGTGTTTTTGTCATACCGGCCCTCGACGATGATTGCCTCGCGGATGCGGATCATGCTGCGCCTCCCACGGCAATGCGCAGCAGCAGCTCCTTGAGCAGCTCGGCGTCGTCCGCGCCGGTGTTTTTCATGGCAAAGTCCGTCTGCGCGCACAGGCGCACCGCCTCCTCGAGCTGGCGGCCGGAGAATTTCCGGGCCGAGCGCAGGAGATTTTCCGCAATGAAGTCATACGGCAGGCCGAGCAGCGCGCGCAGATCGCCCGTGCCAAGGCCCGCGTGCCGCGCGAGCCGCGCGGCATAAAGCCTGCGCATCTGCTGGCCGATGACGGCGAGCAGGAAGATCGGTGTGTTCGCCTTATCGGCGAGGAGGTCCGCGAGAATGCGCATGGCGCCGTCATAGTCCTGATCGGCGAGCCGGTCGGTCAGCTCGTAAGCCACCGCCTCCGGCAGCCGGTGCGCCACGGCCAGAATGTCCGCGCGCGTGACCGTGTCGCTCGAAACGTAGGCCGCGATCTTGTCGATCTCCGGGATCATACTGTTCATCAGGCCGCCGGTGAAGAAAATCAGCTGGCGGGCGTCCTCGGGCGAAATGTGCTTCTTGTGCGCGGCAAAGCGTTTGCCGACCCAACGCACAAGCGCGCTCTCCCCCTGGGCGGTGAACTGGATGAGCTCACCGTATTTTTTGAAGGTCTTCGTCGTCTTCAGGCGGCCGTCCGGCTCAAAATCCGTGCTCATCAGAAACACCAGCGTGCAGTAATCCGGTAGGTCGCCGATGACCCGGACGAGCGCCTGCGCCTCTTCCTCGCGGCACTTGTTCGTGTCGAATCCACGCACCTCGATGAGCGTGCGCTCGGTCAGAAACGGCACTGCGTCCACCGCGTCCGCCAGCGCCTGAAAGTCGAGCTCCGCCCCGTCAAACCGGTGATAGCTGAAGTCATCCTCGCCGCCGGGCAGGCAGAGCTTTTTCAGCTCCAGCAGATACTGCTCGCGCAGGTAATCCTCCCGCCCCCAGAGCAGGTACAGCCGTCCCGGCCCCTGCTCGCGCAGGCTGCGCACCTGTGCGCCGTAGTCGAGCACTTCCGTTTTCTTTTTTCCTTTTGCTTTTGCCATAGCGTTTCCTCACGAGAGATGCACCGTGATGTCGCCCATCTGATCGGTGCGGTAGATCGGTATGTGGTGCGCCTGCAGGCGCTCGAGCGTGTCACTCGTCGGATGACCGTAGCTGTTGTAGCCGACGGAGATGATCGCAGCGTCCGGCGCGATGGCGTCGAGCCATGCGTCACCGGTGGATCTTTTCGAGCCGTGGTGGCCGACGAACAGCAGCTCAATGTCGGGATAGGTGCAGGTGCTGAGAAACTTTGCCTCTGCCGTCGTGTCCACGTCGCCGGGCACGAGTGTGTCATAATCGCCGATGGAGGCCAGCACGATCATGCTGCCGTCCTCCTGTCCGGCGCAGGGCTCCGGATACAGGCGCACGGAGATGCCGCCGGCCGCGATCGTCTGTTGCGCGTCCACGCGCACAACGGTCGTATGGTTCACCTCCGCGAGCGCGAGAATGTCGCTCAGCGGGGCCTGCGTGATATCCGCAGCGGCCGGGATGACCAGTGTGCGTACCGGAAGCCAGTGCATCAGGCGCAGCACGCCGCTGACATGATCGTCGTGCGGGTGCGTGAGCACGAGCAGGTCAAGGCTCCGGTGCCCCTGCGCGAGCAGCTTGCGCGCCGCGAGGTCGCCCGGATCTTCCGCCGTAGAGCGGCCGCCGCAGTCCACTACGGCGCAGGATCGCCCACTGGAAAACACGATACTCTGGCCCTGACTGACATCGAGCGCCGTCACGGTCGATGTGCGCTGCAGCTGCACGGCATTGACGGTCAGAACCGCGCACAGTGCCAGCACGCTGCACGCAGCGGGGATCCAATAGCGCACCTTACGCTGCCGGGAGAGCAGCCACGCCGCGCCGAACATGGCGTACACCAGCACGAGCCACCAGACGACCATGCGGCTGCCGGTGAACAGCACTGCACCCGGAAGTTTTGAGAGCACGTTTGCCACAGCGAGGATATACCGCAGCGGCCACGCCGTCACCCACGCGAGCGCCGTGCCGCCCCATGCCCAGGCAAGGCCGAGCAGCGCCGTGAGGTAGCAGCCGATGAACGCGGCCGGCAGCAGCCACAGGATGAGCAGGTTCGTGACCGGCGCGATGAGCGAAATGTTGCCGAAATGCAGCGCCGTGAGCGGCACGGTAAACACCATGGCGCCGACGGAGCTCGCCGTTGTGGCACTGAAAAAGGCGCGGATCTTCCGCCGCGGATGCGAGAGCTTCACATCGGCGGGCAGCAGGCGCGCATCGAGCGCGCGGTACAGCGCACCAGAGACGCAAAACAGGCCCGCCATGGACGCAAACGAGAGCTGCAGGCTGATGCTCGCCGCGGCAAACGGATTGGCCGCGAGCAATATGGCCAATGCTGTCAGCAGCGACGTCGGCGGGTCGTTCTCCCGCCCGAGCAGCGGCGCAAAAAGCACCAGTGCCGTCATGAACGCCGCGCGCAGCACCGACGGGCTGCATCCGGCCATGACGACAAACACAACCATCATCGGCAGGCCGATGATGGCCGTCATGCGCCGGTTGCCGGTGAACAGACGCAAAAAGCCCAGCAGAAACGCCAGATGCAAGCCGGAAACCGCGACCGTGTGCATGATACCGGTCGTGCTGAGCGGAATGTCCAGATCCTGCGCGTAGAGCGCGGATTTATCGCCGAGCATGAGCGCCTGCGCAAACGGCAGCACATCCGCCGGGAAGGCGGCCTGCGCGCTCGTTTTGAGCGACTGGGCGACGGTTTTCGGCCAGTAGAGCCAGCTGCGGCTCCAGACGCTGGTGCGCGCGAGCGTTTTGTCCCGCACGCTGCCGATGAGGTATATGCCCTTGGAAATGTAGGCGTCCGTCTCCTCCCCGTAGCGCAGCGTAGATGGGCGGAACTTCACGTCCGCCGTAATCTCGTCGCCGGGGCGCAGCGCAGCGGCGTCCGCATCGGAGACGTAGAGCCGCGCCTTGCAGTTGGGCACGTCCGGGCTTGTGAGCAGGACGGTCAGCCCATAGCTGCGCTCATAGGCAACGGGATACTCCGTCACGCGCGCCGTGACCGTCTGCACATCGCCGGAAACGTTCTGCGCGGGCGTCAGGCGCAGGGCCGACGCCGCAGCGTACCACCCGAAGCCAATGGCTGCCGACAGCAGCGCGGCCATGACCCTGCGGCGCGTCTGCCCCGGGAGCAGCAGCGTCACGAGCGCAAGCACGACTGCCGCGAGCGCACCGGGCAGCACCCAGCGCGCCGGCAGCAGAAAATGCGCCAGAAAGATCGCAGCCGAAAATCCGCCTGCGCAGTATGCCAGCTTTCGCACGCCCGCTCCCCCCTCTATCTCTGGGGACATTATAAACAAAAACGGCGGCCGGAACAAGTCCCGCCGCCGAATTTCGTTGCCTTTACAGCAGCTTCTCGCCCATCGGCGCGCCGCCGAGGACGTGGAAGTGCAGGTGATGCACGGTCTGGCCGGCATCGTCGCCGCAGTTGGAGATGACGCGGTAGCCGCCGGTCAGTCCCTCCTGCGCGGCGAGCTTCGCAATGACCTCAAAGCACTTGGCGACCACAGCGGAGTTTTCCGCCGTGATGGCCGCGACCGAGTCGATGTGCTGCTTCGGGATCACGAGAAAGTGCACCGGCATCTGAGGATTGATGTCGCGGAACGCATAAACATCATCATCGTTGTACAGGCAGGTGGAAGGGATCTCCCCCGCCGCGATCTTACAAAACAGGCAGTCGTTCATAATGAAACCTCCTTATAGTCCCAGCTTTTCCGCCACAAAATCGTCCACGATGGCCAGCGCGTCGTCGATCTTCAACACCTCGCTGCCGCCGCCCATGGCGGAGTCCGGCTTGCCGCCGCCCTTGCCGCCGGTGACCGCCGACACGGCGCGCACAAGATCGCCCGCGCGGATGCCCCTGGCCACGGCGTTCTTGCCGCAGACGGCCACGAACGTGACCTTGCTCTCCGTCGCCGTCGCAAGCACCGCGACCGTGTCCGGATCCTTATCGCGCAGGAAGTCGCCGAGCTTGCGCAGGTCGCCGGCCTCGAGGTCGGTGCGCGTCGTCGTGATGACCTTGATACCGCCGATGTTCTTCGAGGCATAGAGGAAGCGGTCGACGTCGCTGTGCAGGATCTTCTCTTTCATGCGCTCAACGTTCTGGCGCGCCTCCTTGAGCTCCGCCGTGAAGCCCTTTGCCTTGGCAATGAGGTCGGCGGGCTTGGCGTGCAGCACCTCGGCCGCCGCGTACATGCGGCGGTTGACGGTCTCCATCTCGCGCAGGTAGGCCTTGCCGGTGATCGCCTCCACGCGGCGCACACCGGACGCGACCGAGCTCTCGCCCGTGATGCGGAACGGGCCGATCTTGGCGGTGTTGTCCACATGCGTGCCGCCGCAGAGCTCAACGGACTTGCCGCCCATGTTCACCACACGCACGACATCACCGTACTTCTCGCTGAAGAGCGCCGTCGCGCCGCTGGCCTTGGCCTGCGCCATCGACATCTCGGACACGGTGACGTCCATGCCGTCAAGGATCCAGTCGCCGACGATCTCATTGACCCGCTCCAGCTCCTCGGGCGTGATGGCCGAGAAATGCGTCAGGTCAAAGCGCAGGCGATCCGGCTCCACGAGCGAGCCCGCCTGATGCACATGATCGCCCAGCACCTCGCGCAGCGCGGCCTGGAGCAGGTGCGTGGCCGAGTGCGCACGCATGATCGCCTTGCGGCGGTCGGTATCGATGCGCGCCGTGACGGTCTGCTCGACCTGCAGGCGGCCGGAGTGCATCACACCGTGGTGCAGGAATTTGCCGGCCTTGTCCTTCTGGACGTCCGTCACCTGGAAGAGCGCGCCGTCCGTCTCAATGACGCCGTGGTCGGCCACCTGGCCGCCCATCTCGGCATAAAACGGCGTGCAGTCGAGCACGAGCACGCCCTGCTTGCCCTCATCGATCTCCGAACAGACCTCACCGTCGCAGACGATGGCCAGGATCGTGCCCTGGTCGACCGTGTGGTCATAGCCGGTGAATTTCGTCGGCGTCGTGTCCAGGCCGAGGTCCACGCCGGCCCATGCCAGGTCGCCGAGCGCCTCGCGCGCCTTTCTCGCGCGCACGCGCTGCTGCTCCATCAGCTCCTGGAACGCATCCTCATCCACGGTCATGTCCTGCTCCTGCACCATCTCGCGGGTCAGGTCGATCGGGAAGCCGTAGGTGTCATAGAGCTTGAACGCATCCGCGCCGGAGAACACCCGCTCGCCCTTGGCCTGATGCTCGGCGAGCAGGTCGGAGAAGATGTGCATGCCGGCGTCGATGGTCTTGGCGAAGTTCTCCTCCTCGTTGCGGATGACGCGGGTGATATACGCCTGCTTCTCGCGCAGCTCGGGGTACTGGCACTCGTTTTCGTGCACGACCATGTCCACGACCTGATACAGAAACGGTTCGTTGACGCCGAGGAGCTTGCCGTGGCGCGCCGCGCGGCGCAGCAGACGGCGCAGCACATAGCCGCGGCCCTCGTTCGACGGCAGGATACCGTCCGAGATCATCATGACGGAGGCGCGGATATGGTCGGTGATGACGCGCAGGGACACGTCGGTCTGGTGGCTGTCACCATAGTGCGCGCCGGTGATCTCGCTGACCTTGTGGGTGATGTTCATGACGGTATCGACGTCGAAGAGCGAATCCACGCCCTGGCAGACAACGGCCAGTCGCTCAAGGCCCATGCCGGTGTCAATGTTTTTCTGAACGAGATCGGAGTAGTTGCCGTTGCCGTCGTTGTCAAACTGGGAAAAGACGTTGTTCCAGACCTCCATATAGCGGTCGCAGTCGCAGCCGGGCGCGCAGTCCGGCTTGCCGCAGCCGTAGGCTTCGCCGCGGTCAAAATAGATCTCCGAGCAGGGGCCGCACGGGCCGGAGCCATGCTCCCAGAAGTTATCGTCCTTGCCGAGGCGGGTGATGCGGCTCTCGGGGATGCCGATCTCGTCGCGCCAGATGTTGAACGCCTCGTCGTCCTTTTCATACACGGACGGGTACAGCCGCTCGGGGTCGAGGCCGACCCAGTCCGGGCTCGTCAGAAACTCCCACGACCAGGCGATGGCTTCATGCTTGAAGTAGTCGCCGAAGGAGAAGTTGCCGAGCATCTCAAAATACGTGCCGTGGCGCGCCGTCTTGCCGATGTTCTCGATATCGCCGGTGCGGATGCACTTCTGGCAGGTGCAGACACGGTGGCGCGGCGGCTCCTTGTCGCCCTTGAAGTAGGGCTTCATCGGCGCCATGCCGGAGTTGATGAGCAGCAGGCTCGCGTCATCCTGCGGGATGAGCGAGAAGCTCGGCAGACGCAGGTGTCCCTTCGTCTCGAAAAAGCGCAGGAACATTTCGCGCAGTTCATTCAGACCATATGGTTTCATAATCATCTATCCTCCAAATCAAATTCTCTTGCTTCACTCTTTTTGCAGCCGCTCGGAAAGGCTGGGCGCGTCCGCGCGGTAAAACTCCAGCTTGCCGCAGCGCCTGCAGGCATAGATATCGACCTCCAGCGCACCGGAAAAGAGGTTGGACAAGTGGCCGGTCAAAAGACCGTATTGCCCGAGCTGCAGGGATTCCTGCCCCAGATGCTCCATCTCGCCATGACAACGCAGACAGTCCATAACACGTCTCCTTTCAAAAAAAGATGCCTCCGCCCCATGGACAGGGGCGAAGGCATTCGAGCATTCACGGTACCACCCTGATTGCCGCTCACGCGGCGTCTCAAGTCGTCCTTAACGCGGACAGTCGTCCCGGTCGTCCCGGGCCGCTCCGGAGCGGCCGCCATGCTGCCGGCCGAAGGGCTTCCACCGTCCCCTTCTCTCTGCTGACCGGGTGCTGCACAGTTCTTCTCCATCCAAGCGTTCTGTTCTGGATTTTTATATTTTACCACATTCGAGCCGAATGTCAACCGTTTCGGCGGGTAATTTCCGCCGCACGAGCGACAGCGGCGCGGCCCTGCACGGCAGCGGCATGGTAAAGCGCTGCATCGGGTGCGGCACGCTCTCGAGCGGAAGGCCATCGGCATCGCGCAGATCCTGCGCCGTGAAGGTCACGGGCGGCGCGGCGTTCGTGACGAGCTCGAGCGTGTCGCCGACGGAAAACTTGTTGCGCTGCGTCAGCACGGCGCGCCCGCCGGGCGCGGTGCCCTCCACGACGGCGCAGACCTCCGCCCCGGCAAAGTAGGCGGAGTTTGCCGTGTACTGCCCCGGCTGGCCGAAGTAGAACCCGGTGCTGTACGGCCGGTGGCTGATCTGCAGCACCTCGCGCTGCCAGACCGGGTCGAGGGGCCGCCCGGCGACGGCATCGTCGAGCGCGTGGCGGTAGGCATTCGTGACCGCGCCGACATAATAGGCGCTCTTGGTGCGCCCCTCGATCTTCAGGCTCGTGATGCCGGCCGCCAGCAGCTCCGGCAGGTGATCGATCATGCACATGTCGCGGGAGTTGAAGATGTACGTCCCGCGCGCGTCCTCCGTGATGTCAAACACCTGGCCGGGGCGCTTGGACTCCGTGAGGCCGTACTTCCAGCGGCAGGGCTGGGCGCAGCGGCCGCGGTTGGCATCGCGCCCGGTGAGGTAGTTCGACAGCAGGCAGCGGCCGGAAAACGACACGCACATTGCCCCGTGCACGAATGCCTCGAGCTCCAGCTCAGGCGGTGTGTGGGCGCGGATGGCAGCGATCTCGGCGAGCGACAGCTCACGCGCGAGCACAACCCGCTGCGCACCGAGATCATGCAGCGCCGCGGCAGCCGCCGAATTGACCACGCCGAACTGCGTGCTGACGTGCAGCGCGACGTGCGGCGCATAGCGCTTTGCGAGCGTGATCACGCCAAGATCGGCCGCGATGATCGCATCCACGCCAGCGTCGTCGAGCAGCTCCAGATACGCCGGCAACTGCGCCATCTCGTCATCACGCGGCAGAGTGTTGCACGTCACGTGCACGGCAGCGCCCTGCGCATGCGCAAGCTGCACGGCCGCACGGATACCGTCCGGCGTGAAATTTTCCGCCCCGGCGCGCATGCCGAACTGCGCTCCGGCCAGATACACTGCGTCTGCGCCGAAATGGAGCGCCATTTGCAGGCGCTCCAAATCTCCGGCAGGGCATAACAATTCCGGTTTGTTCATATTCGTCCCCGCTTATTGTGAATAACTCTGTTTGGCCACGAACGCCTGGAACTCGCCATAGTTCGTGAAGAACTTGTGCGTACCGGACTCGGCGTCGAGCGCGTAGTACAGCGCCTGTGTGCTCGCCGGCGAGAGCGCCGCCTTGATGGACGCAAGGCCGGGGTTTGCGATCGGCGTGGGCGGCAGGCCCTTGTTCTGATAGGTGTTGTACGGGCTGTCGATCTTCGTATCCTCCACGGTGAGCACATCCTTGTGCTCCGGCAGGACGTACATGATCGTCGAGTCGATCTGCAGCGGCATGCCGGCCTCGATACGGTTATAGATGACGGCGGCGATCATGGCGCGCTCATCGTCGTTGGCCGCTTCCTTTTCGATCATGGACGCGACCGTGACGACCTCCTGCATGGTCATGCCGCGCTCGTCCGCCTTTTCGAGCATCTCGGCCGTGATGCGGTCGTGGAAGTTCTCCAGGAACTTATTGATGGCGCTCGATGCCTGCATGCCCTGATAGAACTCATACGTATCCGGGAACAGGAAGCCCTCGAGGCGCTTGGCGTCGCCCTGCATGCTCTGGTCAATGAACGAGTAGTTGTAGGAATAATTGGCTGCCGCGTCCATGAGATCGTCATACGAGCAGACGTTTTCATCCTCGAGCTTACGGAAGATCTGCTCCATAGTATAACCCTCGGGGACGGTGACCTTGGTCGTGACCATGGCGCCGGAGCCGACCTGCATCTTCTTGACGAGCGCGCGGTAATCATAGTTCGTGCTCAGCTCATACGTGCCGGGGTCGATCTTCGTTTTCGCGTGCGAAACACTGCAGTAAAGCTCGAAGAGACCCTTATACTTGATGATACCGGCATCCTTGAGCTGCTTTGCCACGTAGCCCACGCTCACCTGATGGCCGGAGCGCTCCTTGGCATTGCCGTCGGCGTCCGTGTACGAAATGGTGACGTCCTTGAACTCGGACTTATCGAGCGTGACCGTCGCCGTGACCGGCTCTTTGTTGAGCGCGAGTACGTCCGACGCCGCCATCCAGCCGACGCAGGCGAGAATGATGCTGATGCTGACGACAAAGGCAAAATAGATCAGGCCGCCGAGGCAGCCGCTGCGGCCGGCGCGGCGCGGCGCTTCCGGCTCTGCCGGGCGCGCAGCGCGCTCGACAGGCGCTGCCTGTACCTCCGTTTCCGGCGCGGAGCGCGGGGCCGGCTGCGGGCGCGCGG